>Ga0209831_1000312_pt1 | contig 46807 bp, 68 predicted proteins | sample Maine_Asex4_meta_FD_187451 | JGI IMG/M metagenome (GOLD analysis project Ga0209831, IMG submission 187451) | Marine algal microbial communities from Maine, USA - Maine_Asex4_metaG (SPAdes) (version 2) | ecosystem: Host-associated > Algae > Red algae > Unclassified | place: Maine, USA | collected... | reverse complement strand
GCCCCACGATGACCCCACGAGAATCTCCCCGAGCTCAGCTCCAAAAGGAGCTGCCCTCAATATACAAGTACAAGTAATTCCATCACTCACATACAGCAATGCATGAGAATGGCACAGCCAAACAAGCCGATGACCGCATAAATACTCCTGGAATTATCCAGGCAGTCCACTGTAACTCCGACTTACCTGCGCGGGCTTGGGGGGCCGCCTCAACAAGGCGATCAGGGGGCCAACGCCCCCGAAGTTGGAAAGCGCCAAGGAGTGACCGAACGGGACCGCAGGGCGGTGGCGAAGGCGTGCACGCCAGTCCTCGAGGTAGGCGTACTCCTCTTCGCCGGCGACGAACGGGAGCTCGACCGCGGGGTGCGGGATCAAGAGCACCCGCCCCGGGTTGCACCGCAACAAGCAGCGCAGCCTCGCCGCGCTGTCTCCGACATAGCGGAAAAAGGAAGCGAAGTCGTGCTCGGCCGCCGGCCGGGTACCGTAACCCGCCACCTTGGCGAACTCCTTGAACGCCCGCCACACGGCGGCTGCCTCGCCTGCTTCGTGAGGATGAGCCGGGAGGAAGATGTCGCTGACGAGCGGCCAGTCGGCGAAGGCCACGGCCGGCCCCAGCGGGGCGAGCCACGCTCGGACGGCGGGCGGTGCCAGGCGTGGCGGGAGCGCGGGGGCAGACTGCCGCAAAAACGGCGGGCGCTCCTCCGGCACGACCGCAGGACCCCCGCTGAAGGAGGCAGCAGGGCTTGGGCCAGCCGCGGGCGCCAGGCAAGCCGCGGACTCGGCCCCGGCGCTGGCAGCGGCGGCGGCGCCCGCTGGGCGAAGCGGCTTTCGCCACTCCCGGCCGTTCGGGTCATACGGGAGCCGCATACCCCGCGGCAGCGACGGACGGACGGGGACGGTTGGGCGGCACCCGGGCGGTCCCGACGCGGGCGGCGCGACGGCCGCCGACGCCGACCCCGGAGCGGCAGCCGCCGTGGACGGGCTCGACGGGGGCGCGAGGGACGGAGCCCTGATGGGGCCGGCGGGGGGCGTCGCCGGGGACGGTTTCATCTCTGCCGAAGGGGATATAGTACGACGGGGCCCCCTGTGCGCCAGAGGGCCACCGCGGGGACGTCGGCGACGACGGGGGACGCTGTCCCCGACGTGGGGTGGCGACGCCAGCGGCGGTGGTGCTGCTGGAACCCTGCTGAGTCTGCCGTCGCCGCACCACCATTCCCCAGCAGCGAGCTTCTGGGCTGCAAGCACCAGCAGCTTTTAAAAAGGGATGTGGATAGTCAGCTTATTGCGCCAGTGCTCTGCGTGCTTCATCGCGTAAGAAAACCAGGCTGTGCAGGCAGTGTTTACGGCAGAGGCCACGTTTGGTCGCCCATTGAAGCCGCTGTGAAAGACGCCGTCACCCGTGATGACAAAGTCCCCACGCACCATCTTGTGGAATCCAACTCGTACACCACGAGCCAGAAACAGCGTTGCAGGCCGAAAGCACGCCTTTACAGCAAGAACTGTCCATACGTCACCTCCGGCCGCTTCCAATACAACCGGGTCCATATGCTCTTGCATCACGCACTCCGCGAGAGGGCGTTCCGACGCCGGAATAAACCACCAAAACTTGCTCGCTCTGGCCTGCAAGTACGAACATGATTGCAACAGACTGTCCTCAACGTGCCAGCTAAAGTAAGAGTCTGGGAAATAACCGTACAGCTAGCTCGTGTTGATACCTTCGTATGTGGACGATGCGCCGAGCATAGTGTGGTGATTCAATGTGCGAGTGTTAGCAAATCGCTGACGAGGCGGGCAAGCATCGGCATGGGCAGTACAGGCAGGGTCACCGAGAATCCTACTGCACCCATCTTTGTTATCAGGTGACATGTCTGAAAGATAGTACACATCTACGAGATCAAGGTCTCCACCCATCACAGCCCTCTTTTTGCCGGCAGCTGTGACTCGTCGCACCCAAGTCGCGATGGAATCGTTCACACTGGCAAGGAAGCGCGTCACACAGAAGTCCCTGTATGCGGCTTGAAGAGCGTTTGCACTCTCACCGACATTGGCTCTGAGTTCCGCACCTGACATACGCTTTTCCCTTTCTAATAGCAGCTGTGTTCTCAGTTCTCTGCGCTTCACGCTGAGGTCAGGTGCAGGCCTACCACAGAATGAGTCGCACAAAATAGTAGGGAGCTGCGCAAAGGTTGGAACGGGCACTCTGTGCATGTCCCCGGAATGTCGCCTTTGCAGTCGACTAGAGACGGGGCGCCCCTTGCGTGCCACTATTTGGAACAAGTGCGCGCCAAATTGCCTGAATGATGCACCGACCGTTTCAGTGCGTGCAATGTCAACTCAGAAGCAGGGTGTAACTCAGTCACAGGAACGTTGTAGGAATCCCCGGCACGTCGCGTCGGAGACACAAGCACTTGAGCCGACACTTTGTCACCACCGCGACCATCCTTGGGCTCCCCGCCCGCATCCATGGCAAATTTCTGCGCACACTGGCGTCAGGAGCTTCTCTGCTGGTACACAGCTTTTGCTCGTGAAATTTCTTTGGCGATGTCGGATCATTCCCGGCAGCCCCAGGCCTCTGAGTGCTCTGTTTCGGCGCGAGCGTTGCGCTAGGGACTCCTTCAAATCCTCCGGCCATGTGGTTTGAGGGAAGAGTGCAGGCCAAAACGTTTATTTCATCTGCATCAAAGCTAGCCAATGGATCATTGCGCCGTGAGGCGAGAGCCGCGCACAGCAAAGAAGGATCACCGGCCAAAAGACCGTTTCCCGCGACGGCACCACACCATGGTCCCTCGGTAAGGCCGCGGACTCCTGTGCTGGGTCCTTTAACGGGGGTACACCGTGCACCGCCATCATCGCGTCGAACATGAGGTTGCATTCCAACGGCAGCGCCAACAAGAACCTTTGCATCGGCGGCAGCGCCAGTGAGTCCTCGTGCATGTACATCCCCACCGCCGTCGGTTGCGGCGGGACGACCCCCGTCTTGCTCAAGCACCCGACCACCGTCGCCGCCTCTGCGGTCTTGGCCATGTCCTTCACCACGAGTGTCGTGTCGATGTTGAGTAATCATACCAACGGCGGCACCACAACGAGCGCGTGCGTGAACGGCAGCGCGGGCGCGTTCTTGTGGTTGCACTTCATCACCGCCACCATGGTCTCGTCCGTCTTGTGCAACATCACCGACGAGAGCACCACCACGAGCGCGGGCGTCAACGGCTGCACCATCGAGTCCCCGTGCCTCCACTCCGTCACAGCCACCATGTGTGGGTCCCTCTTGAGCGACAACACCAACCGCAGCATCACCACGAGCGCGTGCATCAATGACTGCATGGTCAAGTCCGGGTACCTTCACTTCACAACCGCCATTCTTGCCATGTACACGTTATGCAGCTACACCATCCGGAGCACTAGCACGAGGGCGTGCATCAACGCCTGCGCCACGACGTCTTGATGCATCCACTGAGTCACCTCCGCGATTTCCACAATCATCTGGAGCAACCACAACATCGGCACTACGCCCACGAATGCGTGCACCACTGTGCGCACCACCAAGTCCGCGTACCGTCACTCCACTACCACCACCATCTTCGGATCCATCTTCAGCAGCAACATCATGGGCATCATCAGCACAAGCGCGTGCATTAACGCGGGCACCTCTAAGTCCGCGTACTGTTTCTGCATCATCGCCATCATCGTCGCGTCCATGATGAGCAACCTTATCACCGGCAACACCACCACGATCGCGTGCAGCAATTGTTGGACTGTGATGCTCGTCGCCGACTTCACTGGCGGTTCGCGGATGGATGATGCTCGGTGACCCATATGGTACCGCAGATGGTACATTTGCAAGACGTGGTCAAGTTGCACACATTTGTGTTGGGTCATCTTGGGGCGTTAATTTAGGCGTGTTTTGGATTTGATCTTCGCTTGGCTCTAGTGGCTTTTGATTTGGTGAGTGATGAGATTTGGTGCGAGGGCGTGGGCGTCGGTGTGGGCGCGAGAGGAGAGAGCACCTGGGCCGGTGGGGACTATTTGAGAGGGGCTCTCCGTTGGGAGAGGCGGGCGAACCTCAGGACAACCAACAAAGCACGTTCACAGACACAAACACACGCTCAAGCCACTCAACCACTTCACCGTGGTCCCCCAACCCCTATCCCAACTGCGTTCTCAACAGGTTATGGGCCCGGAGCCGTGGCTATGACAAGCGCAAGGTGTGCCAGCTAGTGTCGCGGCGGTCGCCGCAAGTGCGAAGAAGACGAGATCAAGGTGATTTAACGATGTGACGGTCAAGGCGCATGGCTTGGCAAGGTCGGGCGCTACGACAAGAAGGTATCATGGAAGGAGGCGCTGCCGGCATGGGCGGCATCATGATTGACAAGTTGACGGAGACGAACTTCCACGAGTGGCATCAGCGCATTAAGATGGTCCTCGCGCTATGCGACCTGAACAACATGCTTGACGAAGACGGCCAGCCGACGGACGCGAAAGACCGCAAGTTGGCTTTGTGGAAGCGTCGAGACACGAAGGCGAGCGCCATCATCGAACTCACCCTTGAGTCTGAGCAGCTCGAGCACGTGTCGGGCTGCAAGACGACGGCGGAAAAGTGGTCGACGCTGCAGGGTGTCTTTCAGCGCAATAGTTTGATGAACACGATGATGCGTGACGCAAGTTCTGCACCGTCGCAATGACCGTCGGCGAGGGCATTCTGGGCTACATCAACCGCGTGCGCGACCTCGGCGAGAACCTCAAGGCCATGCGCGGCGAGGTGACGGAGATGGACGTTGCTATGAGCGTCCTCAACGGTCTGACGTCCAAGTGTGAGAACTTGCTGGTGGTTCTCGACGCCAAGGGCGAGGACGAGCTACGCCTCGACTTTGTCACGAGCCGCTAGCTTCAGGAGGAGCGGCGGCAGGCGGACAAGTCATCGGCGACGAAGCGCATTGGCGACATGGCACTTGTCGGCGCCAACTATCGCGGTCAGGGCCGCCCTGGTGACCTCTCCAAGATCGAGTGCTTCTGCTGCAACAAGCTTGAGCACATCTCTCATGATTGCCCAGAGCTCAAGGCCAAGAATAAGAGACAGGACAAGGTGGTCGCGACTGCGGCTGAAGATTGTAGCGATAGCGACGACGCCATCTGTCTGGTGGGCAATGCGGCTGACAGAGATGACATCTCCAAGTCTTGTCTTGTAGATTCTGCGGCGTCTGCACACAAATGCTTGATGCGCGCGTGCTTCGACGACTACCAGACGACCTCGAGACGCAGCGTCACGATGGGTGACAAGGGGTCTGTGGACACGGCGGGCGTCGGAACAGTCGTACTCAACGTCATCCTTCACGGCAAGACGCGCGAGATCAAGTTGGAGAAAGAACTCCATGTTTCTACTATGGGCTTGAACCTCCTATCGGTCGGCATGATGGAGGAACGTGGTGCGGAAGTGTGTTTCAAGCGCGGTACGTCCGTCATCAAGATGAACGAGAAGATTGCTGCGTGCGGTACGCGTTTGAACGGGCTCTTCCACCTGGACATGGACCCACTATCGGATATTGCTGCGGGGGCCTCTATTCAGCTCTGGCATCAGCGCCTTGGGAACCTCAACGTGGCTGGCGTTCAGCAAATGATCAAGAACAGGAGCATTGACAGACTCAAGTGCTTTTCCATGGCGGTCAATTATGTTTGAGAGCCGTGCGTGTTTGAGAAGGCGGCTATGACACCTATGCCTAGTGCAGGAAGAGATCGAGTCAGCAAGCGCATGCAGCTCGTGCACTCGGACCTGGGCGGGCCGATGTCAGAGCCATCGCATGGCGGTGCGCTCTACTTCGGCACCTTCACCGACGACTTCTCCCGCTGAACAGACGTGTTCTTTCTGCGAAAGAAGAGCGATCTGCTCTCTGAGTACAAGAAGTGGCTGACGAAGGCCCAGCTGCACACGGCAACCAACATCAAGAGCGTGCGCTCCGAAAAAGGCGGCGAGTATGTGTCGAACGCATTCAAGGCTCTCCACGATGAATACGGCACGGAGCACCACACCACGGTGCGAAACGGGGTTGCTGAGCGGCTCAACCGAGGTCTCGTGCAGATGGAACGTACGAGGATGGGATACAAGGACGTCGATCAGGATCGTTAGGCGGATGCTATCAAGACGGCGGTGTACATCAAGAACCGCCTCAGCAGCCGGGCGCTTCCCGTCAGCAAGACTCCTTTTGAGCTGTGGAGCGGGAATACGCTCAACAAAAGCCACATGCTGGTGTTTGGGTCAACATGCTGGGTGGTGCTGCACAAGAGTCACATCGACGGAAAAGTGGGCGAGAAGGCGGCGAAGGGCGTCTTTTTAGGCTATCCCGACGGCAGCAAGGCGTACAAGGTCATTCTTGACGACAGCGAGGTCGTCAAGGCACGAAGCGTCGTGTTCGCGGAGACAAACGTAAGCGAGGTCGCCAAAATTGCGAAAGAGCTTCCCGAAGACAAAGATGACAAAGTCGAGACGGGCTTGCGTTCTGCAAGCGTCGGCGAGGACGTAGATGCCGACAATGGCGACAAGAATGACAAGCAAGACGATGGATCTGACAAGTCTGCGGACGACAATCAAGGTTGTGGTGGCTCTGAAGACACGCTGCGTCGTAGCGGCTGAGCGCGGCGAGTAACTGTAGAGTACTCGCGCCCGGTGAGCCTGGTTGCTCACGAGGCGCACACGACGTACGTGCAAGCCGGTCACAGGCAAGAATCAGCGAAGTGGCAGATCGCCATGGACGAGGAGATGGAGGCCGTCCGCAAGAACAAGACTTGGTGCTTAACGGATGGCCCGGCCAGTCGACGCGCGCTGAGGAACAAGTGAATTTACAATGTCAAAAACGAGGTTGACAAGAACTGGAACGACACGACGCGGCAAAAGGCGCGCCTGTGCTTCATGGGGAACCGGGAGATCAAGGGGCTCGATATCAACGAGACGTTCGCGCCGGTGGCCAAATTCACTACCATCCGATGCATTCTGATGATGACGGCGGCGAGCAGGTGGGAGCTACATCAGACGGACGTCAAGACGGCATTCCTCAACGGCGACCTAGACAAAGAGGTCTACATGGAGCAGCCAGACGGCTATGTGGATCCGACGTATCCTGACAAGTTGTGTCGTCTCCTCCAAGCGCTCTATGGGCTGAAGCAAGCTTCCAAAATGTTGCACGCCAAGCTCGACGACTTCCTCAAGTCGCAGGGGTTTGACAACATTGACCCGGATGCATGCCTCTACCTCCTTATGGATGACGGCCAAATCATCATCGTCCTGGTGTACTTCGACGATCTGCTGTTGGTGGCATCAATCCTGGCGGCGATCAACAATATCAAGGACGCTCTGCACAGGCGTTTTGAGATAAAGGACCTGAGCGAGGTGAAGGTCATCCTCGGGCTAGAGATGAGGCGTGACAAGGCGTTGGGCACCCTCAAGCTGTCGCAGGGAAAGTACGCGGGGCAAGTGCTGGAAAAGTTCGGGATGGCGGAGTGCAACCCGATCGGAACGTCGCTGGAGGTGGGCTTGCAGCTGGTCAAGGCCGACGAGAGCGACGACGCGCTGCCCTATCGCGAAGCAGTCGGCAGTCTCATGTGCCTGATGGTCGGGACACGTCCTGACCTCGCTTTCGCTATCGGGAAGCTGAGTCGATTTGTCTCGTGCTACGGCAAGGAGCATCGGGCGGCGATCAAGCGCGTTCTCCGGTACGTCAAGGGTTCGATGGACAAGGGGCTGGTCTTCGACAAGCACTCTTTCTGTGTTCTACAAGGCTCTAGGCATGCCGATTGGGCGGGTGACCACAAGACCTGACGTTCTACGACGGGCTTCACATTCATCTTTGGCGGAGCAGCCGTCAGCTGGGGTTCCCAGTTGCATAAGACGGTGGCGCTCCTGACGATGGAATATGAGTACATGGCTTTAAGTGAAGCCAGCAAGGAAGCTGTTTGGCGCAACAAGCTCGTGCAAAGCGTGGCAACTCAAGGGCTACGGACAGCGATCTCGGGAGGGCCGATCAACATCAACGTCGACAACAGTGGGTGAATTGACTTCTCCAAGAACCCCGTCGAGCACAAGCGCACTAAGCGCATCGACATTCGCTACCACTTCGTGCGCGAGGCCATCACGACGGACAAGGTGACACTGGAGCATTGTGCAACGGACGACATGGTGGCGGACCCCAAGACAAAGGAGCTCGGCAAGACCAAGCGCGACAAGCATGTCGAAGACATGGGGCTTTGCTGAAATCAAGAATCTCCGCGGCAACGAGCAAGGAGCAGTGCTCGACTGTGATGCTCGTCGCCGACTCCACTGGCGGTTCGCGGATGGATGATGCTCGGTGACCCATATGGTACCGCAGATGGTACATTTGCAAGACGTGGTTAAGTTGCACATATTTGTGTTGGGTCATCTTGGGGCGTTAATTTAGGCGTGTTTTGGATTTGATCTTCGCTTGGCTCTAGTGTCTATTCTATCGGGGGACTCAGTTGATCCTTTCCCGCTCATTTGATCCTCATTTTCAGCGCCTGTTTTCAAGCTTTTCCCGTTGTCTGCTGTCCATTTTGACGCCAGGAATGAACTCAGCGTGGTCTGTCTAGCCCTGGGGGAACTGAGGTACATTCTGCTAAGCGAAAAAGTCACTTTGGGGCGCCATTTTCGGGGCGCCCTGGGGCGGTTCCCGCCACTCCCCGGGACCTCAAATGCCGCCCTCTGTCCGCGCTGTGCCCTGTTCTGGATGCGCGCGCGCGCAATATCATCCACCATCGCGTCTGCCCGAGACGTGGGCACGCTTGAACGCCCCCCATGGCGCCAATTTGCTAGTGTCTGTTGTACGAGGGGGCTCAATCGACCCAGAAACGACTGTTTGATGCTGCTGTCGGCAGGGCTGTCCTGAGGAACCCTTATAGCGAACGGCGGCTCTGACTGCATAAATGAGCTCAGCGATGCCGTTCTGGCCTCGGGTCACCCACTCGAGCTTCAGCTCTCGGCCACTGTGCCTCGAGAGGTACTGAAGCGTCTACTTCTGAAGCTCCCCAGAGGTCCGTGATGGAAAAAAGGCAGACCACTGATAGGACGCAGTCTGTCGCTATGAAACACCCCAGAGAGCAGTTATTCATCAAGTACGAGCTCTTGTACAAAGCAGCATGCCCTGGTGGACCTATTTCCTTCAACTTCTCGCGCTTCTTGACATCTGATCACCCGCCTGAGATGACAGATCTTGGGCATGAAGAAGGTGAAAAAGTTGGCACGGAGGGCATGCACGCACGATGTCGTCATGATAGAGTCGGTCCGAAAGAGTTGTCGGGTGGTGGGCGAGGGGGGTGAGTCGGGCCGGGCCGGGCCGGGCGGATTGAGGAGGACCTACGGTGGCCCACACCCGCTGTTTCTCGAACACTCGTAGCGCCCACTGGTCGACAAACAAACAAAGGACGCAAAGTCGCGGTCGGGCGCCGGCCTGTCGTCGTATCCCGCCGCCTTGGCATACTCCTACCGCCACACGGCGTGCGCCCCAGCCGTGTCCTGGGAATGGGCGGGCAGAAAGACGTCTCTGACGAGCGGCCAGTCGGCCGTGGCGCCGGGCGGCCCCAGCGGAGAGAGCCAGGCCCGGACGGCGAGTGGCGCCGGCCGTGGCGGGAACGCGAGGGCAGTCTGCCCCAGGAGCGGTGGACGCTCCTCCGGCACGCTCGCGAGCCCCCCGCCGGGGACGGGGACGAGGCAAGCCGCTATGACGGGCGCCGGGGACGTCGGTGCCTCGGCCCCGGGGCCGGCCATCGCAACAGCGCCCGCCGGGTGAGGCGGCTTCCGCCATTCCGGGCCGTTCGAGTCGCACGAGAGCCGCTTGCCCGGCGGCACCGCCGGATGAATGGGGACGGTTGGGCGGCGTCCAAGCGGTCCCGACGTGGTCGGCGCGACGGACGGCGACGCCGGTCCCTGAGCGGCGGCCGCCGTGGACGGGCACAACGCGAACGCGGGGGACGGAGCCCCGACGGGGCCGGTGGGAGGCGTCGCCGGGGACGGCTCCATCTCGGCCGAAGGTGATGTAGTACAACGGGGCCACCTGTACGCCAGAGGGCCACCGTGGGGACGTCGGCGGCGCCGGAGGACGCGGTACCCAACGGCGAGTGGCGACGACAGCGGTGGTGGTGGCCGACAGGGCGGCGACGTGGGGGCCGAGGCGAGGGGGCGACCCCGCCGCCCGGCTCGGGCCACCAGGGGAGCTTATCCGGCCCGCCGCGCCCGGCTCGCGGGCCCCGCGGGAGGCCGGATTGGCGCGCCCGAGCGGGCGCTTGCGCGCCCGAGAGGGCGCGGCAGGCGACGGCCGACCGGGCGCCACGCGGCGGGTGCAGCGCCTTGCGCGCGGGACGGCTTCTCCCCCTCGTCTGTAATGATCGCCTCGGGGGACTTAGCATGCATGGAGGGAATTATCTGCATTGGTTGGTGACGGCCCGGGTCGATTCCCATTTGGGAAAATTGGGCCCGGGCGTTGGCTTCCGCCCTTTTAGGACGAAGGGCGACAACTGTGAGAGGCACCGTCGTCGCCGGCAAGTAAACCGTGTCTAGATGTCTTGGCGTTTCGATCGGCCCGACTTCCCGGACCACGAGTCCGATAGCGGGTGTCGCGCGAACAGCTGAGACGGCCATTACTTTCCTCATTCTGAGGTAACCCCCTGGATTGTGGTACTGCAGTCACGAACGTATGCATCAACGCGTGGACATTCAAGTCCTCGTGCTGCTGCCGCATCATTGCCACCATCGTCGCGTTCATCTTGAGCAACCAAATTATCGACAGCACGACCAAAATCGCGTGCATCATCGTGTGCACCAACAAGTCCGCGTACTGCCACTCCACCACCACCACCATCAGCGGGTCCAACTTGAGCAACCACACTTACGGGAGAACCAGCGCGAGCGCGTGCATCGACGCGTGCACCTCCTTGTCCGCGTACGGCCGCTGCACCATCGCCACCATCGTCGCGTCCATCTTGAGCAACCACATTATCGGCAACACGACCAGAATCGCGTGCATCAATGTGCGCACCACCAAGTTTTCGGACAGCCACCCGACCACCACCACCATCGTCGCATCCATCTTCAGCAACCACACCAACGGGGGCACTTGCACGAGCGCGTGCATCGACGCGTGAACCTCCAAGACCGCGTACCGCCGGTGCATCCCCACCACCATCATCGCGTCCAGCATCAGGAAACACCTCATCGGCACCAATAGGACAAGCGCGTGCGTCGACGCGTGCACCTCCAAGTCCGCGTACCACCGCTGCAACATTGCCATCATCGTCGCGTTCATCTTCAGCAACCACGCCAACGGGAGCATCAGCACGAGCGCGTGCAGCAAAGCGTGCACCACGAAGTCTGTTGACCACCCCTGCACCATTGCCACAATCGTCGCGGCCATCCTGTGCAAACACACCATCGGCGCGACCAGCAGGAGCGTGAGCATCGACGCGTGCCCCTGCCAGTCCGCGTACCGCCAATCAACCCCTGACCCCATTTTCGGGTCCAGCTTGAGCAGCCTCATAACCGAAACCACCAGCACGAGCGCGTGCATCAACGCGTGCACCACCAAGTCCGCGTACCACCGCGGCAACATTGCCACCATCGTCGCGTCAATCTTCAGCAACCACGCAAACGGGAGCACCAGCACCAGCGCGTGCATCGATGCGTGCACGTTCATGATCATGTACTGCCGCTGCATCATGACCACCGTCGACACGTCCATCTTGAGAAAGCACACCATCGGCACCACCACTACAAGCTTGTGCATCGACGCATGCACCTCCAAGTCCACATACCGCCAATTCCCCACCACCACCATCGTCGGATCGATCTTGAGCAAGCATTTCATCGGCACCAACAGCACAAGAGCGTGCATCAACGCGTGCACCACAAAGTCCGCGTACTGCCGCTGCACCATCGCCATCATCGTTGGGTCCATCTTGAGCAACCACACCAGCGGCACCACGACCACCAGCGCGTGCACCAATGCGTGCACCTCCAAGCTCGCGTACCGCCACTGCTTTATCGCCACCATCGTCACGTCCGTCGTGAGCAACCACACCAACGGAAGCACCAGCACGAGCGCGGGCGTCAATGCGCGCACCACCAAGTCCGCGTACTGCCTTTGCACCATCGGTGCCATCGACGCGTCCGTCTCGAGCAGCCACGCAAGCGGCAGCACCCCCACGAGCGCGGGCATCAACGCTTGCACCGACGAGTCCCTGAGCCTCACCTTCGTTCCCGACGCCATTGTCGTGTCCATCTCAAGAAGCCACACCACCGCCAGCACGAGCAGGAGCGCGGGAAGCAACGCCTGCACCACCCAGCGGTGCCTCCACTTCCCTATGGCGCCTGTATCCACCATTGCCGCGTTGATCATGATCGTGCACACTAGCCACAGCGCCTACAACAGCATGTGTAGCAGCAGTTGCGCCGCCAGGCCCGCGTGCGTCGCCGAGCACCCCGCGAGGGACATTTCTCGAAGCCCCTGAAGGGAACTTCCGAGCACGAGATGCGCATCAGTTTGACACCCGTGTTCGACGCCGTCAGCTGGGCTTCGTCCGTTGCCATTGTTGATCCCACCACCCCCATTCCCGAAACTGTCACCATCTTCACAGCGTCTCATTCCTCCACTGCCGTCGCCCTTGCGACTGCCGTAATGCACACTGTTGTCACCGGAACCGTCTTTGTTAACTGTCAAGTCATTAAGAGCCTCTTCGCCGTCGACCGCCTCGTCCTCCGAGAGGTCATAGCCGTTCAACAGCACCTCGCCGGGCTCCTGTTCAAGAAAAATCTCTACACCGGATCGGTGGGCGTCCACGATGCGTCGAACAAAGCCACGCAAGCGCCGAGGGACATGGGCCGGTTGCCATTGTGGCCCGTTGTGGCGACGTAGCAGGTGTACCTCTGCTTGTGGTTTGGCCGAATGTAACAAAGAAACGTGTGCCAGCAGGTGGTCCGCCGTTTCAGCAATCTCTCCTCCGGGAATCGCCACACGGCGCACGGGCAAACGCATCCGCAGACACCCATTGACACGCATCCGCATTCCGAGGAAGTCCCTGGTACGTACGTGGGTTTGACAACTCGCAGCACTCAACGACCGAAAGAGGCTGTCCACAATGTCAAAATTGACCTGCGCGCCGCCTCTGGTCTCGCAAATGTTGATCAGAAAAACTGCGGCGCCATGAAGAAGAGCTGCATCACGACCGATCACGGTCTGCGCGACGGCGGAAGCGACCAAATGGAGTTGGCGCACGACCAAGCCCGACCATCTTCGGCCGCAGTACACTGACATGATAACCGTGCCCCCGCCGAACACCAGGCGGTCTCGCATCACTTTGGCCGCACTGTTTACGATCAGGTTGTCATCAGTCACGGCGTCCTTCACGTCCTCTGCGTCGAGCGCGCAGAGAACGCGGACGCCACCGTGCACTCCAATGCTGTCAACCCGGTACAAATTCCACAGCAGCATGCCATCCATCATGCGCTTGGACATATCCGCGCCCTCTGCCAGTGACCCGATATCCGCTGTTGACAGCTGGAGCCGCCTTTTGGCGCGCGAGGGGAAGAAAAACAGCGGCACGCCAGGTTCCACTGCTTTCGGCAGAGCGTTCAGGCCATCGCTTGCTCCAGACGCCATTGGCAACGACGGCGCACCACGCGGCCTTGGTGGCGCGAAAGCTGTTACCGTTGCGCCCGACTGCGGGTCCCCATCATGGCTGGTCGTGCGGCGGAGGCGCTTCGCAGGAGGCGAAAGTGGCCGCCCAGGCGGCCGCCAGCACGTGCGCCACGCAGCCGGTGCATTGGCGGGGGGTGCACGAGGAAAGGCTCTACCATTGAAGATCGGAGCAGGAGGCAGAGCGTCAGATGGGGTTGGCGACCGGTCTGGGCGGAACGCAAGAGGGAGGGAGCGCTGCACTCCCCCAAAGCACAGTCTCTTGCATGCGTGAGACGCCAGAGCCTGCCACAAAAAGAAGCTTGCGGCCGTAGTGTCGGCAGGACTCGGCAGAGCACCGCCGTCGTTCTGCAATATCCTTACAGCTGAAGCCATTAGTGAATCAATGGCCTCCACGTCGCCACAGCCCCCACGGCACTGACTCATGATCTGCATCTGTTCGAGGCTTGAAAGATTGTCAGGTCCCGCGAATTCCAAAGCCGAGCGAAGACTCCGCAGCTGCAAGGCTGGAAGCCCGCCCACACGACCAGTCAAAACTCGCGGCAAATCGATGATGATGGCGATCACTTCTGATGCAGACTGGGTCCAGTCGCCACCGGGTGCCGGCCCATACGACCGAGTGGGCCGGACGGCCGGCAGGCGATTGCGTGGCGCTGGCGTCGCGCCGCACGCGCTGACGCGACCGCTGCCGCTCAGGACTCGGGAGGGATGATATCCCCCGACAGCGGCTGAGGCACTGTCCGCAGCCGATTCGAGCCGCCATCCTCCACCATCCCCGTGTCGAACCGCGTGTGAGCGCCTGCCGAGTCTATTGGTGCCCGCGTCGACGCTGCCGCGTCCTCTCTCGCGGCCGCCGCCGCGGCCTCGAACACGGCCACGACCTGCCACGGCCGCAAGTTCGAGACCGGTGCCGAGGGGAGCCAACGGGGCCCGTGCCACAGTGTGCTCGGCCCGTCACGCCACGGCAACCGCACCTCGCTCGACCGCATTCGCCGCATTGACAGCATGGGCGGCTTGCTCAGCCACATCAGCAGCTTCAGCAGTCATGGCCTCCGTCCGCTTCCGGGCGCGGGCCACTTGACGTTGCTGGTTGCAACTCAATTTGCCCGGGATAGGCCCAAGGGGCTCTGAGGCATCGGGCTCATCCATAGTCAGCTATCACGAGACAGAGACGATGGAACGTCATGCTCAACGCAACTGTAAGCCCTGCTGCTGTGAAAAAGCAAAATTCAAGAAACCAGGTATTGACAAGGTTCGAACACCCGACTCCCGGACGCGACCCGAAGGTCACGCCCACTGAGAGTGGGAGCCCTACCTCTCACTAGGCTACCGATGCGACTTCCTCGCGGTTAAGTGACCGCTGGTGCATTCGACATTTGTACCCGTGCGATTTTAAATGAACTTTTTGCGATTTCACATTTTCTGTCCCTGCGCTTCTGATGCTTTGATTTGCGTGGGCTTTGCTTTGATCCTTGACGCTTTGATTTGGTGAGCGCTTTGATTTAGAGAGTGGGCGGGCGCGTGCGCGGGTGGGCTGCTTGAGCGGCGTGGTGGGCTTGAGTGCTCCGACTTGGACTACTTGAGGAGTGCCCTTGATGGGAAGAGGGGCGCTTTGGAGAGACAACCAACAAAGCACGTTCGCACACATACACACAAGCGCAAGCCACTTAACCATCTCACCGTGGTCCCCCATCCCCTATCCCCACTACGTTTCAACAAGAGACAGACCGAAATTCTCAAAGAAGACCGCCCACCCTGCGTGGCGGCCACTCTTAAATCCCAGCGGTTGGCCTCAGATGGAGGGACACAGTCCGCGGTACCATAACAGCGCGATCGCCCGCGTGGGCAATCGGCACTAGCTTCACACGCACCCATCGGTGGGGTGGCGAACGAAAATCGAACAGTCAAGCCGGCCCGCTTCGCATGCAGCACGTACGGGATCCTTGGCCTCGCCCGACCGGCCCGCTCGACTAGAACATATGGGCTCCTTGCACCGACGTGTGCTTCTAATGCTCGTGATAAATACTACCCGCAAAGGAAAATACGTACATTTGTGGTCGTGGCGAACCGCATCTCCTGCCGCAGATCAGCAGCATGCGTCGCCCTCGCGCTGTATCTGACTTTTCCAGGATACCTGTGCCTGCTCAGGATATCAACTGCGGTGCAGCTCCGCCGAGCGCCGCCTGCATCCAACCGGTCCGCTGTGTGCGCTGTGTGCGTACATCCTCTCTTGGACAGATCTCAAACGTGTTGTAGTGGCACTGTCTTCCCTGCTCCTCAGAGTACTGCCCGTTTACTGAGGACCTGTTACGGTTGCACGGCGACCTACTTTCACTGAGAATCTGTTGCGCTGGGGAAAACACACACGTTAACTGATGTACTTTCGCGGCTGCGGAGCCCATAGATGGACTGAGACGACGAGACGCTTACGCGAGGACAAACGTTGAACGAGACGGCATCTTGCGCTTCGAAGTGACACCGAGTAGAGGGGCTGATGAAGCTCCTGATGCTCCGCCGCCATCCCCATGTGTCAGTGGTGCCCTATTCACTAGTGTTTGGACTACACATGGAGTTCGTTGACCACCTGACTCGATAGCTTTTGGCCCATGGTATGAGAGAGAGCTCCTCTGTAATCTGTGACTATCGTACCACGAATCGCACCGTTTCTGACCAGTACACATCGTCGTCGGACTCGTGCTCTGCTGTCGACGTGTTGCATATTTTGCTGTACCAGAATGACCTGAGTGTTCCTTTTTCGCGATACGCACAGGCCAAGTTAAGGAAGATTTGCAATGGAGCTGTGAGGCCCGAAACGAATGGAAAAACCGCCAAATCGCACAAACAGATTTGCCTCTCATGGCTGGCAACTCCTGGACAACCGTAGGCCCCAACAGAGACTGTACTCGCCCTCTCCGATCCGTTTTGACCCAAGCGGTTGAGAAGTATGCAAACCAGATTAACTACAACACAAGTGGCTGGTCGGGCCATCGACGTTCTATGAAAATGACTCTGAAGTAGGGTCTTCGTACTCGCTGCAACAGGCGACGCAGCTCTGCTCGGCTGCTCGCGTATCGCACCTTGGGAGATAACATGGACGGTGAATATAGGAGGCGTCCATGGAGCTCGTGGTGCTTGCTTCAGACGTTTCGGGTGCCTATGCTGCCGGCGCGCAAGCTGAGAGTCCAGGCGTTGGTTAGCTACTGAGACTGAAGGACGGCCGCAACGAGTTGGTCCTCGCGCTTGAAATGAACGGAGCGGCGGTGGCCATCATTGCTGAGCTTCTGTTTCTGGACGCCAGCGAAGTGTGGACCTCTGTGCGAGCAGCCGGAGCCGCCTGTCTGAAAAGCTACGTTGATATGGCAGAGTACCCCAAGATTTTGGGACCAGAGAGCCACGAGGCTCGCAAGGGCTTTGTGCGGAGCATGCGGGATGAGTTGGAGGACCTTAAGGCTGGAGATGCTGATCTCTCAGACGAGGAACCTGACTAACTCATTCCGATGGGCCTGCTTGAAGCGAGTTTCATATGATCCAGCACGCTGACACGGACGACTGCTCCATGTCGACGAAATCGAACACGATCTTTGACCTACTGTGGCTGACGTTTTCTTGGCCTATGTGGTACCCATAGTCGTTTTTTTCCTCCATTTTCTTGACCTCTGTTTCGATTTCTTTTTGTCCATGCATGTCCCATTTTTCCTCGTTTCCACCGTTTTTCCATTATTTTTTCCGGCATAATCTGCCATGAATTTCCCGACATAATCTTCCTTGCTTTTTCTGGCAAATTGTCGTATAGAAGACATGAGCGTCATCAACATAGAACATCTGATGGAAAATGACAACAGCTGTGGACAGAATCGTTCCAAGAGCTGTCCTCCCGATCTTTCAGACGGCAGATCTCCAGAAAAGCATGAAGCAGTCTGACACTGCTGTACTCCAAAATATTGCGGTTGCAGAGAGAATGGAGGCAGAGCCGACGACACAGCATAAAAATGGAGCCGGATTGGCTGTTCGACAAGCTAGGATTGCACTGTTGGCTGAGAGTTGCCGCCAGTAATCTTGCAAGCCAATCAACGTGTCTTGCAGGGGTCACGCAGAGCCATTGCAACCCACAATGAGATTTTCTGAGATTTTTGGGCCGCTTTCTCGGTCCTCAAGAGGGCATGGAGAGGGTTGTGGGCCAGACGTGTGATTTGTCATGAGATCAACAAATTTTCTTCAGATTTGTTGAGATCCTGATGTGCGTTTCCAGCACGCAGAGCTGCATGATGAGACTGCGAAAGGAACTCACGTGATTCCTAGCCTTTCCATTGGTCCACGCACTCTGTTGAATGATTGCAACCACTCTGCAACCGCCATTTTTCGGAGGTCAGCAATACATAAACATAATATCTGTCGACAGGACTGTTCCGAAGTCTGTCCTGGTGGCATTCCAGGCGGCAGATCTCCAGGAAAAACAGAAAGCGATCGGATGAATCAAAATACTAACTGTCGACAGGATCTTTTCAAAGGCTGTCCTGCTGCTTTATCTGCAGGACTTATTCTCAGCTATACCTGTGCTTTGTCAGTAATGTCAGGCACTGACGTAGTTCTGAACTTATCCTGAGTGTGTGCTTATCGCGTGACGACACTGCTATCACTCGTCAAGGCTGTCGCCGGGCTCTCAACACAGACTGGAACCCGTCCGCGTACTCATTTTACGGGTACCGGTTGGTGATCGGATCTTGTTCGAACGCTAGACCAGTCGGTGCAACGCGCGCACGGATATATTTGTCGTCTGGTCCAGGGACCATGCCACCGGATACGCCGCGGTATAGTTCAAGAAAAAATCCGGAAAACTGTTCCTGGTCTGATCTCAGGACCATCCGCCATCCAAGACAAGTCTGATTGTCGGATTGGACCCCGTAAGTTACAAATACGATTTACAGGACGACTCGAGCGGATTGGGAAGAAAATCTTTGCGATTGTTTGACACATTTCTGGGACTCTTCTGCAGGAAAGTCGGCAGAGTTGGATGCGGTCGAATCCAAATAACTCCTCCGTATTTATAATGAAAGAAAAGATCTCACTTTTTCTCGGGAATTTCATACCGCCACACAGTGCAGGGGAGGAAGAGCCCGATCGTACTGTCTTGACCATCGTGTCGCACTCCGCCGGTTGAGGCCTGGTGGGAAAAATGGCTCATGGGCGACGACTCTTTGGCGTGTGGCCCTGGGATACGTCTCTTGAACATAGCGCTCCGACACGAGAAGAGGCCTTCACACATTCGTTCGCGCCGATTTCTGGATTATATCGCACGCGTGCGCGCACGCTTTTGGCACGAAAACACTATTATGTAAGGTCACCGGGTTCGGCTCCACTGCGCCGCGGACGGAGGTGGTCCGGCGGCGGCAGCGGTTTATAAGGTAAATGAGATCAATCGAGAGATTCGGGCGAAATATCAACGAGTTAACGAAAACTTGCTGGCGAGGGGAATGTGGGCCAGTCGTTGCACACTTCCCGGTCGTGGGCGAGTCGAGGGGGGATGTCACCGCGGCCAAGTCGATGTGGTGTCGGCAAGGCCACGTGGGTGGATGTGGAAAACAGAAGGGGGGGGAGGGTCAGGCGAGGAAAGCTAGGCACAGGCATCCGGGTTGAGGGCGAGGCAGGTGGGGCGCGGTCGTCGGGCGGCAAACTCCCCCCTCGTTAGCGGGGGGAGGAGGCGGGCCGGACGGGCGGCGCTAGGCCTCGGCGCTGGAGGGAGGGGCGTTGCATAAGTCGGCTGAGGTCGTGTGGGCGCGAATCACGGATCGCAACATGCCGGTAGAGAGGGCCTCGTTGAGGACGTTGGGAGCTGGGCGGGCGAACGTCGGCTTGAAGAGTGCATCAGCGGAGTTGTGAGCGCCGTGGACGAGGTGCAGTGTGCGGATGGTGCCGTTAAGCAGTGCGCATCGGAGCGTAAACACGTTGTTTTTGCCGGTCATGTCGGTGGGGTCTTTGAAGGACGTGATCAGGTCGTAATCCGCGGACAAGTCGGTGTAGGCGGCCATGGGGACGCAGCGTGAAAGGAGGTCATGGAGGAGAAGGCGGACGTCGAGAGCAGCGGCTACGGCTCTGACGAGGGCGAGGAGGTCCCCGGCACAGGAGCCGCGGCACACGCGGTGGGGGCGGTGAGAGGCCCATTACCGGAAGAAAAAACGATGGGAGGAGTCGACCAGGCCAATGAGGTAGCCGACTTCGCGCTTGGGGCGAGGCGAGCAGACGGGGCCGGAGTAGAAGGCGAAGACGGAGACTTGAAGGGAGGCGGAATGGAGCCTGGGGTAGTGGAGCGAGACAGGCATGCGGGCGAGTGCGGCGAGCGTGTCGTTGGCGCGGCGGGCGTCGGCGCCCGTCGGATTGGGCATATTGGCGAGCTGCGTGGCGTTGGTCAGGACGTCGGGGCGGGCAACGCGGCCGACCCAGAGGAGCTTGGCAGCCAAAGGTGTGAAGGGACTTGGGGTCAGCGAATGCGGATGATAGCGGGGGCGAGAGTTCGAGCTGGGTGATGGAGGCGGCGTAGGGGCCGGCGTCGCAATGGACGCCAGTGGTGTCGGAGCGGGAATTGATGCCCGCGAATTGGATGGTGCCGTCGTCGGGGCGATAGGTGGAGTAGGATTTGAGGATGGCGCTGACGAACAAGAGGAAGTGGACGTCGCCGGCAATGAGCGTGTCGTCGACGTACGTGGAGATGGCGCCGTGGAGCGACACGAGGTAGATGGTATCAAAGGTGGAGCCCAGGGTGATGTTGGGGATGGTGAGGAAGCGGGACTGGGTGAGAAAGTGGAAGTGGCGGCCTCAGTCGTTTTTGCCGAACATGCCGCGGTGGAAGGCCCAGAGGGTGTTGTCGGGCTCCCCGGCCTCAGGAAGCGCCCAGACGTGGACGGGTTCGGCGAGGCAGTCGCTTTGTAGGTAGGCACGGAGGAAGTCCTCGGTGTGTAGGAAGAAGGAGAGGATGACGGAGGCGGCGACGACGGCGCCGATGGAGCGAGAGGGCATGAAGGGAAAGGTGGCGACGATGTTGTGCTTGTGCCAGTCGCGGTTTCCGGCAACGCAGAAGCGAGCGAGTTCCGCCGGCTTGCCAGTGCCGCGGTTGGCCTTGTGTGTGACGCGCCAGAGGTCATGGAAGAATTGCTGGTTAGCGGGAACGCGGGAGAAGGGCAGGGAGGTCTTGCAGTAGATGGCGGCGAGCTCGGTGGCCTTGGCGGTGTCCCAGCGAGGGTGGGACGGGATTTTGGGGCTGCGCGACGAGGCGAGGGAGACGCAGGAGTGGGCGGGGAGGGGAGGAAGAGCGGGCAGGTCCAGCGTGTGCGTGTGGATTGCGGCAGTGGAGGTGGAGACGGGCAGCGCGGGCCAAACGTGCAAAGAAGGCGGTCGGCGGGAGACGTCGGGCTTTGTGCGGGAATCATGCGAGGAAAAGAGGCGGCCGTTGTGGCAAAAGAACACGGTCTTCCCGTTGAGGGAGTGGACGGAGCCGCGGAGCCATCCTTGGAGGTCGCGGTGCCACCAGAGGGCTTGTTCGACTTCGACGAATGGGACGGCTGTGCCCGTGTGGGAGAGAGCGCCGCTTTGGCGGTCGGCGGCGCTGTGGGCTTCCATTGTGGCACGGGCGGATTGCATGGCGCGGTGGCGGGCAGCTATTGCTGGGTCAGTACAGTGGTTGTCGCCGATGAGGAGGCGGGGGGCCTCTCCGGTGACTGCGGTGGTGGGTGGAGAGCCATGAGCGCGAGGGGCGTCATTGCGTGGTTTGTAGGCCATAGCGAGGGCGAGTTCGGGGGCCAGGGCGGGCGTCACCGCGGTGATGCGGATGTAGGCGTTGCGGATGGGTCCGGGGTGGCGCTTGTTGCGTCCAATGCCCCAAGGGGCTTTGGTGGGAATGGGGCGCTGATGTACGCCCATGGATTGGAGGAAGTTGATCAAGGCATCTTTCTCGGGTTCCGTGCCGCGGTCAGTCATGATAGTGTCGGGGCTGACTCAAAAGCAAACCCAAGTCATGTACAGGAAGGCAAACGCGTGGGAGCCATACATGGAGCGGACGAGGCGGCCTTGGCCAAAGTCGTTGTGGAGGCAAATGATGTTGACGACCTTGGGCGAGTCGGCGCGGAATTGGAACGTGTCGAGGGCGATGATCCTGTCAAAGGTGAGCGGGCGGGGCGAAATGGCGCGGCGCAAGCGGCAGGGTAGGTGGGCGAATTATTGGCAGGGTACGCAGGAGCGGGCAACGTCTCGGAGGGTGGCAACTTCGGTGGGCGTAAAGGTCGTAGGAGGGAATGCGTGGAGGAAGGTGACGAAGCTTGGGGCGAGGTCAGCGTGAGTTGGCCGCGTTGGACGAGGCAAAGGATGGGGCGGCGGCCGCGGCAGAAAATTATTATACTGCTTGCGGCGTCGACGATCATGTTGAGGCGCTTGTGGGAGTTGATGCCGAGAAGGAGGGAGACGGCGGCGTGGCGGAGGATGTGGACATCGGGGAGGTCGAAGAAGATGGCGCGGCCGGACGTGTCGGCTGTCGTGAGGCGTAGGGATAGGCGGCCGATGGAAGGTGGGACGTCGTGGCCGAGAGCGTAGCGGGTAGTGGAGCGCTTGAGGGGGGGGGTCGCGACTTGGGGGTGGTGGCGGAGCGACGAGTCCCCGAAGATGTCGTCGGGAGTGCCGATGTCGGCGACGGCGGTTGAGATGTCGGCCTCGGGCGCGAAGTAGACGGCGGAGACGGGATTGACGGGAAGGAATCAAGCACTGTCGCAGTCAATGGGGTTGGTCGGGGGCGGGTTGTAGGCGGGGAAGGCTGGGGAGGGCGTGGGTGAGCGCGGCAGGACAGCGGAGGTGGTGTTCGGAAAGGCGAAGCGGGCGGCGGCCGGGGCGGCGGGCTTGGAGGGGCGGAGGGACGGGCAGGTGCGGGCGAGATGGTTGGTGCCGCTGCAGAATCGGCAGGGGTTGGCAGGGTCTAGGCCGCGGTACGGGAAGACGGGGGATTTCTCGGTTCGGTGGGGCCGGTCGGCGCCGCCGCGGAAGAGTCGGAGGACGTTGAAGACCTCGTTGGGGGCGGAGTCGTCGGGGCTGGTCGTGTCGCCGGTCGAGGTGTCGAAAGGGGAAGCAGCGGGCGGGGCTGTAGGTGTGGGTGTCAGGAACGCGGTGACGACCGCGGCATCAGGGGAGGGTGGGGCAGAAAGGGAAGCGGGTGAGTGGATGCCGGGGGTTCCGGTCGCCAGGACTAGCTGGGCGTGGGCGGCGAGCTCGTGCGGGTTGGAGTGGGAGGCGCCGGAGATGCGGGGGGCAGCAAACCATTCGCCGCGGACGGTATCCAGGATCTTGTCGGCTGGCATGGCGGCTGTGTGGATGCGGGGAAGGAGTTGGGATTGGAGCTGGGACAGGCGGGCAATCATGCGACCAAATCGAGAGACGGCGGTGTCTTCGGGCTGGGCGGGCTCAGTACGGTAAGTGGTCGACTGCCAGTGCTCGCGGACGCGGAGGGTGCGAGCGGTCGAGTACACGCGGGAATGGATGAGGTCCAATAGGTCGGGCTCGGGGATTCCGCGGTTGTCTTGGTCGAGCGCAGGGAGGTTGTGTTCGCTAAGGCGCAGCGCGAACGGGAGGCAAACGGCGCGTAGCGGCGGCGGGACCGAGAAGGCCCCGAAGACGCTGGGAAAAGTGGCGCGGGCGCGCGGGAGGGACTCGACGTAGGGACGCTCGTATTGGCGGTCCGATGTGTAGTACTGTGGGACAGCACGGACGGCGTGAACTGATAATAACATGAACGCGCACAGCACAGCGATTTGCGACCTCTTCCTTATTTGATCCAGGCCCCCAATTGAGACTGTCTGCGGAGGTTTCCACAGGACAGTCCTTTTCGTGCAGCCACGTCCATCCTGCAGACAGGTTGTAACTTTTGCAGTTTTTCCGATTCTGGGCGATCCGGACCAGGACAGCCTGCAGTCCATTCAACTTCTGATTGGTCGAGAGGTCGAATCCGGCCGGATGGATGGCTGTCGTGCATCTTTTGTGCACAGCTGGTCATATTGGAATCGGCCGAACTTGGGGAGACTGCAACAATGTATCTGCTGAGTTATCCCACAGCGATCGATGGATTGATGCGAAGGTGTCCCTAGAGTTTTTCGAAAGACGATCCCAATATCACGTCAGAATGATCACAGGATTGGTATAGGTTCTTTCTCTTGCATAATGCGGGGAGCTTTTCTTGGGCGACTTCTGTCTTTTTCTCCGGAATAATCCTGCGAGCTGAACTGGGATCTGGCCCGCCCGCAGACTCGCATAACGCCGGTTCGCATAATCATAACGCCGCCCTGATCAAACAATCACGGATTGGGCGTTATATAACGTTATACAAGTCTGATTCTGCGCACTTTGGTCGACCAAATACATGAGGAAGTCTGCACTGGCGTCTGTTTGGGTGTCGGGTGGGACGATCCGACACACGCCTTTGTCTGGCACGGACTTCACCGCGTCATCACACCGCTCCCCGCGCCGACCACCTAACGAAGCCACCACCCCAATCGTTGCTGTGCGACATTCCCATCTGTTCTACCTCGGCCACTCGAGTCACTGTTAATCACCTCAAGGAAGAGCTACGGCGCCGCGGCCTGCCATTTGATGGCATCGAAAACGCGCTGTTGGGCCGCTGTCGTGCGAACGGCGTCTCGTGGGAGAGTGTACTGCATCTATCACATGCCACAACGCACGGTGGAGGGTAGCAGAGTGAACTCCTGGGGCACCGCCGATGTCAATGTAGCTCCTGCCGTCAAAACTAACGAAGTTCAATCGCGGTCCGCACATCAGATGGCACGACGAGCCGAGGAATGCGCGGCTGCAGAACGTGAGCGAGGTCACAAAACGCGCCAAGGAGCATACCCATTGCTCAAAGAAAACCACGTCTGTACCTTGCTTGTACATCAGCGTTAGTGACACCGGCGGGGGGGTGGTACCGGGGAGGCGGAAAAATGCCTCTCCAGGCATACACGGCGTCTTCTACTGTGGTGACAAACTGACCATGCCGCAGGATTGAGAAACTGTCCATGGCGACAACCCACCTCACGCGTGAGAACTCTGTGGCGTACGTGAGAGCACGCGTGCTGGCCAAGAACGGGGGCCTCATCCGCAGGAGGATGTCGACGGTTCGTGATGGTATGGCCGGTCTACAATTTGATATCTTGATGGTGTATTTGAAACGAACGCTGACCGGGCCCACATGTTTCTTTTGCAGCGTTTCGGGCGTTATACCGGCGTCACGCGAAGCGACGTCGAAGTCTGCGAACGGCCTTCAGAGGCGGACTGCACGGTGGAGAGTCCGCGGGAACATTCAAAGAGCAGAGAAGCAGACTGTATTTGGGACTGTCTGTGCGATTTTTCTGTCGTTCGCATTCGAGACCGGCACACGTTCCAGTTCTGCGATCGTCCGTCGCTCGAAGATGAAGAACGCTGCTCGGATGGTTCGGTCCGCTCAAACAGGGCGCCAGATTCAGGACTCTATGCAGAGAGACGAACCAGATTCTCGCGAGCATGTAGCCCACGCCGCTGAGCGGTTTTGGGCTCTTGTCATGCCACAGGACAGTCGGAGTGCACGGCGACATGTTTGCTCGGCTTCTGATAGTCCTTGGCACATAAGCAAGCTTCATATCGTCCTTTGACCTGTCTGATACGTATCGCGTCTTCTCGGGTCTCTCCCCTCTGTCATCCTTCGGGTTGAGTGCCATTCACTCAAGCTGGCGCCTCGGCTTCCGACACCATTCCTGGCCAACAGGCGGCATCGGAGGCTGCGTTCTCGAATTTGCTGACGCCTTTATCTTTTGTCGCAGCGTCCGCAGACCTGCACCGTGAGCGCCCCCCTCCGAATACGGTTGATATGATCTACGTTGAAGTGCCTGCTACCGGGGTCCCAACTGCGCTTCTGCGTGCTGTGAGGGTGTCAAAATTGCAGTGCATCACGAAACGATCAAGCGTCGCAGGCGTATGCCTCGAAACTCCGCGTTCGTCGATCTTGCCGATGGAGACCCCCGGCAATTCCAGTCGCAATGAGTCACGTGTACCACAGGTTCGAGAGCTACGATCATAGGGGAGTTGGCAGCATCTGTGTGACGGAGAACTCGAGTCCTTTGGGAGGAACGCCGTCACACACAGCAGCTGCGCAGGGCTTCCACGATGTAGTCATGTCCTCATGCTCTGAGCCTGATGGATGTCTCTCAGACAATACAGACATCTCCAGTGAAGAGGAACGACCACCTGAACAGTTTGCGTCTCGCCGGGAATTCCTGTGCTTTGGTTACATCCTTGGACGAGCTTATCTTACAATCCGGCAGTACGAAATTATGCGCGAGGTAGAGAATTCATTCAGCCCCTATGAGAGGTGACCGTCGAGGCGGCGCTCACATCAGTTGCGAAAGAAAATGTTGAACTCCGCCACACCGCTGAGATGCGAGGTGACGATGCGCCAGCTACCCGTTGGCAAAGGAAAGACCTCCCGCGAGCTGCCTGACATTACTGTGTCCTGCATTTCGTTCTCAGTTCTCATAAACAGAGACTTTGGCGACCCAGTGACAGCAGCTTTGTTCCATCGCGAAGCGCATGCACATGCCGGGACTGCTGAGCGCCCTGTACAGCTCTTTCAGGCAGTGGCGGCCAGGGAGCCGGCTCGTTCCAATTTCAAGAAAGGCTGTATCAGAAATGAATACATGTAGGGTATCGAGTGCATTGTCTCTGTCTCCGTAGTTGACAACACAAGATTTCAGGCCCAATTGGAAAGTGCAGCGATTGCATCAGACGGCGACCTCTCTATCTCCGACGCATCGTAAGTTCCACAGAGCACTTTCCGAGTTGGGGACTCTCTGAGGCTTTTGAAGGTCCTTAATGAGTTTCAGCCTCCTGAGCCGTGGGCGTCGTGCCCCCCAGACAATTGCAATCTGTTTTTCAGATTCACGAGTTCAGGAGTCGTGTTTGTCGGTTCTGCGCGCAGCTCGTCCGAGCGCTATAAGGACTCTCAGTCGCTCTTGACGGCAGTAAAGCCGATCGAGCTGTACCAGGTCGCTGAGAAAACCCAAGATCGGCTGAAGAAGAAAGACCCACACACTCTGTCCGCTTCATTGTACGGTGATGAGTTCAGTTTGAATAAGCGACGCCGTGGAAGCGGAGAGGGGTACTCCGGTGCGTACACGTCTCTGAGCGCGGATGACCGTACGTTCTCCGTACGTCCACGCTTCTACTTGCCTTCTGGGGCAAACCCTGATGCTCTCCTGAGACATGTCGTGAAGGACATTTTCCCAATGAGCAAAGAACATGTTGCTGTCCATGACGCGTACTCGAAGGAGAACGTCGTGGTGCAGGTACTTTTGGGCATCGACGTGTTTGATTTTCGTATAGCTGCCAAGTTCTTCAACTCTGTAGTAGCTCCTGGAACTGAACACTGCACCAGCTGCGGCATTGTCCACCCAAAGACCAGGAGTAAGAGGAAGGAGCGCGCGATGAGCAGCACCGCCTCTTTTAATGTCAAAGACACCCGAGACTCCACAGTGCAAGAGAGAACAGGTGCCATCATGTCAGCACTTAAGACTTCCACCCAGTTGTCTGCCGAGGCTATTAAGAAATGCACTCTTCCTAAACGGTGCTACGGCCAAGTCAGGTAGCCTGAATACTTACCTGACTGATGCTCGAGGTCCAGAGACGTTCGACATACACGAACATGAGATCGTATCTCCATCTCATCCTCTGTACTACAAGACTAAATCAAACCTACTAATGCAAGCGCACCAGTTACTCTCTATTAAGCAGCGTCAGATGTTCGAGGTGAAAATGCGCCGCAGTGCAAAACATGTTCCGAAACACACGGTACTTTCCTCCTTCGAGCCTGAAAACATGGGTGGCACAACGCTCTTCATGACTGACTACGCCGTGCTGCTCACCATGAGTCCCACGGTCTTTGAGTATGGCGTTCACACTCAACCTACCTGTGCACATGTGGCTACTACGCTTCAGAGGCTTTGAAAAATACATTGCACTGTGATATTGTGGATATTGCTGACCTCTAAAAAAGACCGGTTGCAGAGTGGTTGCAATCATTCAACAGCGTACGTGGACCAATGGAAAGGCTAGGAATCACGTGAGTTCCTTACACAGTCTCCTCATGCAGCTCTGCGCGCTGGAAACGCACATCAGGATCTCAACAAATCTGAAGAAATTTGTTGATTTCATGACAAATCACACGTCCGGCCCAGAACCCTCTCCATGCCCTCTTGAGGACCGAGCAAGCGGCCCAAAAATCTCAAAATCTCATTGTGGGTTGCAATGGCTCTGCGTGACCCCTGCAAGACACGTTTATTGGCTTGCAAGATTACTGGCGGCAACTCTCAGCCAAAAGTACGATCGTGGCTTGTCGAACAGCCAATCCGACTCCATTTTTATGCTGTGTCGTCGAATCTTCCTCCATTCTCTCTGCAATCGCCATTTTTTGGTGGAAAGCAATAGATATACTCGGATCCACTCACATTCAAAAAGAACGAGCCCGATTGCATACACTGTTATGTGAATGGTACCAGCATTCGTTGGCTTTAAAGTAGGTAAACGCAAGTCTATTGACCGAGCATGCGTGTAATAAAGACATCCACCTACCTCAGAAAACCTCGCTTGCCAAGCGCCAGACAATGCTCGGAGTCGGGACAAAGGACGCAGGCACATGTTCATATAGTGCTGAACAGAAGTGAGAAGACTCAGGGCCGATACTTGACAGTAAACTGTTATGACGAACGTCGCGCATGGCCGCTCATGGAAGGCCCACAAACATTAGAACGAGTGGCAAGACGAACGGCTAACCGAGATACGATGATGGAAACCAAAGCCGAAGCCGCTTGCCCCATATTGACTTTCGAAAGCTCACTGCTGACCATAGTCTGGCGTGCGCCACATTTAAAGCTTGCACAGCAACCAGCTTGTTGATTCTTTCGGCAGCACGGCTTGAAAATACATTCTGAGAGACGTAATTATTCAATAATCTGATATATTCTGAATAGAATCCCTGTTCTTTGTCGTTTCCATACTGTATTGGCTGAGGATATGTATCTTAGCCATATTCAAGAAGTTGCGGCAAGAGTCGCATATGATTCAAAAAAAGCTGGTGTTGAGACCATCTGAGTAGACACAAAATTAGCAGATCCGTCAGCCCCTGCTACGCTTCGCGCACTGAAGGCTCTACGACATTTTTCTACTGCTCTTTTTTATGAGCCTACGCCTTCGTCTAACGGAGGGCAAGCCGTGATGGAGCGGCCAACTGTCGTGGAGATCCAACGTCTCGGCGAATGCCTCATGATTGATCTACGTCGCCTGCTTCCATTCATTGGAAAATGGGAGCTAACGTCTGGCCATCGCGTGTTCGATCTTCTTGATCGTACGTTACCGTCGGGACAGCTCGGCTCAGCAATATGCGTGCTGTTCTTCGAGAATTTTCATCAAATGGCGAGGCGCGAGGTCAGCCGGAGTATCCACCGGAACGAAGCGGAGAACTCAATGCAGAGGTGAAGAGACACAGAGCTCTATTCAAGGGCGCTTCCAATGCCAGAGGAGCATGGCATCTCTTCGTTGTGGCTGCTTGGCCTTGCCGGATTTCCGTTCAAGGCCGTCTGGTTCCACAGTCTCATTCCACAGCAGCAGTTGGCATCTACCATCGTCGGAGATCGGCGAGGCAGGGAAGCACTGAGAATCGTCTCTCTTTCGACCGAAAATTGTGGTATTGATAACGTTGTTCACATACCTGTGTATTGAGACCGACCGTAGCCAAGAAATATTGCGAGTTCTATCGCCGTCGCGGCAAGGAAGACAGAACTGTTGTTGAAGGGCATCTGATGGGGAGCAGGATGGTGCCCACGACGGCGACTCCGGACGCATGGTGATTAAGTATAAACGAGGGCACTGGTCGATCGACCGTCCGATCACGAGCGGTCGAAATGAGTGCCGGCAGACGGATAAGACAGGCAAGCAAACAAACAATAAAAAAAGAAAAATGCGGAAGTAACCCCCCAAAGGGCATGCCACAGGCCAATTCCCACAGTACAGGGGCTTTGTTCAGTCAAGGGGCCTACTGGTGGCAGTTGGCCAATTTCGAGCAGAGATATGCTGTATACCTCATACGCGAGATTCAAACCGTCTCGGTGAGATCCGAGGATGGTGACATCCGATCGGGCGATCGCGGACTCTGACTGGCCCGCGCAGGCGTAACCGCCCGGCTGCGAGCGTCGTGGAGGGGCCCCGATCCGTCTCGGTCGGGGGAGGGTGGCGGCTTGCTGTTGTCGGTTGCGACCGGAAGACCACGTACGCGCGTGCGTGTGCGGCGAGAGGCTTGCTCTGTGGGTCAGATCGGCGCTTACGCGTACGCTTGCCCGCGCAGGCGGGTCTACACATGAGTGTGGGTGAGGGGGTCCAGTTCCGGGTGACGGGGTTAAGACCCGTCGGTTTGCGAGCGTGCCGAGCAGCACGTGCTGGAATTACGGTGGTCGGTGCCTGGTGTCGCCAGCTTCGTCGGGGTTTGACTACCACGGCGATAAGGCAAAAGCCGGGACGCGGGACCGTGTTGAAAAGGGGGTGCGTATCCTGCGGCCGGTTGTCACCGTGTTTTGCGCGGGTCCGCGTATGTCGGCACGGGGCTACCCCTTGTCATCGTGGTCGCGCACAGCTTGAGGCCCAATGGCAAGTCTGGAGTCTGGGAGCTACACCGTGAGGTGGGCAACCGCGAGGTTGAGGTCCCGTTCAGCGTGGGCAAGGGGCCAGGGGGGAAGGCGCGGAGTGCCCGGACGCGGCGCGCAAAGGCGGAAAGGGCGTCAAGGCCGGCGGCAAGGGCGAGGAGCCCGTTGGCGACGGCGATCAGCCCGGCGGCTCAGCGCGGCGGCGGCAAGGGCGGCAAGGCCAGTGGCAAGGCCTGCAAGGCCACGGGCAAGGGCGGCATGGCCGGCGGCGAGGTCGGCAATCGCCGGCGGCGCGGGCGGCGACGGCCAGCGGCGCTGGCGGAAAAGGCCGGCGGCGCGGGAGGCTACGGCCGGCTGTGCGGGCGGTGATGGCCGGCGGCGCCAGCAGTTTGCCTTGGGGCGCGGGAGGCAACGGCTGGTGGCGCGGGCGGTTTGCCTCGTGGCGCGGGACATTTTCCTGGCGGCTACTCACGAAAGCGGTACTGGTTAACACCCAGGTACCAGCATCGTCGACCCCGCAGCGATGGCGGTGGACGGCGGCAACGCCAACGGCGAGGCGCACGTGCCTGACGCCGTTGGGGGTGACGGACCCGACGTCGATCGGTCCACCGAGCTGGAGATACTGCGCCAGGTTCGGCCTGCCTGCTTAGATTTTGCGCACATGGCCCGACCAGGGTGGTCGACGGGGTCGCGGTCATTGCTGACCAAGGTCTGTATGCCTTTTGCATCCGCATCTGCGCTTGCGCGCACACTGCGCGTCTCCACGCGCGGTACGAGGCCCTGCCGGGCCTAGTAGACGTGTTGGCCCTACCCGGCCCGCTCAGAAATGCTGGTGACCGCGTGGCAGAGGTCCATGGCGACGCGTTATTTCGGAACGAGGGGCCACAGCGCCGTATGTACGAGGGCATGTCTATTTGCAACGAAGCCATTCGGTATCAAGTGCCGTTGGACCCATTCCACCGTCTGATGTACACCAAAGCTCTGGTGTTTCCCATGAGGAGGACCGCGACTTTTGAGGCAGCGGCCGACAAGTTTTTCCGCTTGTTGCCGAACTGGCCGAAAGCGGTCCTCTTTGAGAGCTCGGTGGCCACGGACCTCGCAGTGCCGATCGGCCACGACGCCGGTTCGGCAGAGTACCTGGATCATCTTACGCTGGTGGCGGCAGCGGAGAACGGCGCTGTCGATGAAGATCGAAGCCTTCGCATGAGCGAGCTACCGAACCCTTTTTGACTGCCGCTGTTCGCGACCAAACTTTGCCGAGCGGCGGACACACGGTTCTTCTGAGGGCGCGGGCTACTGCCGACGGAGTGGTCAGCTGGGTTGCTTTGGGCGCCGAAGTTATTTGAACTATCTCGTTGGCTTCCGCCAGTCCCAGACTGGGAGCCCAAGACCGATCTTTGGGTGGCGACCCCGGTGGTGGTGTCGTACCTGGCGGGCTCGTTGCGAAATGAGTATAGCTCTGATTGACAGGTTGTGTACTCAGAGTACTATTGCATTCTGATTTCCGCGTGGGTTTGCACCCTTCAACAGGTCAAGGTCTTCGTCCGTCTGGAAGGGAAGACACTAAGTCACCGGCGACGTACTGGACACGTCCAAACTGCGTGAGGCGCCAAACGGCGAGGCGGCACATACCTTGATCGGCAAGATGCGCCGAGCCATGGACGTGTTCCAGTGGGGGGTCGTCCTTCAGGACGTGATCCGTCGGGAAAAAGCGACCGGCGAGCCGCGACACGTGCGCGTGACGGTTGATGAGTCAACGGAGTTCGGCATTTGCATTTCACATGCGTGTGTCGACTTCGACTTGACACCTGATCTGAACGCGCATGCCCATGGGGCACCGGTTCCTCGGAGCCACCTCGGGGTGTGGCGGCGCGTTCAACAGACCCATCCGCAAGGGGCTGATGCCATTGGTGGCCATCGTGGTGGTTAACACCGTCTGCGTTTGCCGCGTCGCGATCGCTCGCGATTTCCCCGTCGCGATCGCTAGCGGGCGATATCGCCGCCACGCGCCGTAGAGGCCACTTGGCCGACGTGGGCCTCTTCCTTTGCGGCAGTTGCCCTGTTTTGGTTGGTGCGCGTGCGCGATGTGCGCCTTCGCGCTCCCCGTTGGGCTCTTGTGCCAGAAAAGGCCAATGCCTGGGTGGATCAAGTGACCGGCTTGCGCCGTTCTGTGGAGCAGGCGAACGAGCGAGGGGTTGAGTCGGTCTTGGCAATTTTTTGGCAGGCAGTGGCTTTCGCCGTTGATGTCGATGCCAAACACGAGTGCTTTGCTTAGCACCTCGAGGCTGTTCAGCCAAAGGAGGCGATTGAGCCGACGAGCTCCATTTCTCAGAGCGTCCTGGGGCGCCGTGCCCATGCGGACGGGGGACCGTCGGGCGAAGACCCGCCGTCGGCACAATACACGCGCGGGCGTAGCGTCTCCTAGGAGTCGGTGGCCAGCGTTGGCTCTCGTCACCTCTGCCGTCGCGACTGGCGTCGTAGCGATGAAAAGGAGAAAGGGAAGGGGTTACTGCTAGGTGAAGTGCTCGGCTGACTCTTGCGGCAGTGTGTGTTCATGTCGCGGGCGTACGCCTTCACGGTGTAGATGTTTTTTTCGTCTTGTGGTTGTTTGTCGTTCGACATGTTTGTGTCCACTATCCATTTCTTTTGTTTGTCATCATAGCGATGGAGGAAGTGGCAGGCCAGCATAGCCCATGGTGTGGGATTCGTATCCCTTGCACCTGTTGATAAAAGTACCTCGTACCCGAGACATGCGCGGATGGCGGTAGCGTACCAACTGGTGTTGGTCCATTGTAGTATGACCACGGTCACTTCCTCGGTAAAAGTCACCAGGCGACGAAGAATTGAATCCAAGTGCTGTACCGGTCGTACAAGGAACCCGTCGAGAAGCACTAGTACCGATGGATCGGCTTCGATCAGTGTCGCTTTCGCGGATTTATGCCCCACGTGGGTGTACGGACCGTACGCACTGTTGAACCGAGCAAAATGCTGCAAAGCTAGTTTCGAACCATACGCAAAGCTGTGCGTCATAGAGGGCAGGGTCAACTTCAGCCACGCGACAGGAATGTCTTCCTTGATTGCGGTGGCGGTAGTTAAATCTGTCCATGAGATATTGGCATCGATAACTCCGGCACCGGTAACATGGAAATGTTTTATAGTTGGCATCCACGTGGAGTCCATGACGATGTTGGCCACGGTTGTGAGCCCGACTTGTCGGCAACTTCGCTGAGTTGGCATTTGACATTCGCACCCCGGTACTTGCTTCTTTTTCTGTCGAATAAAGCTCACCACTACGTTGCGTTTGACGTTCTCCCGGGGCTCCCAGATGTCGTTTTTCGACCCGGAGTCGAACCAGTCCACTTTAGCGCTGTAGCTGTCACCTGTCCGGCGTAAGCCTGAACGTTTGTCAGGCACGTACTCGACCGCGGTTGACGGGGGTGGCTTGCATTGGTCTGGACCATCTAGCACGGGGTGCAGCACCGTGTCTGTCGTCGTTGGACGAGCAGCTGGTGTGACATGGTCACTGCTGACATGTTTTCCCCCCCCGTCATAGGCAATGACGACCGTGGAGGCATCCGTGTCCGCATTAACGACCACGGAGGGTCCAATGGCCTTGCTTCGCAGCTTGTTTTGCCGATTGTGGTTGGTCGTGTATACGTAGTCGCCGATCTTGACGTCCGCATTGCGGGTTGCGACCCGGTGGTCGAAGTTACGTTCGTAACGTTGTTGCGTCTTACGCAAGGCCTTGACGACAACGGCGATTTGCCTGCGAATGCGGGCCATGATTTTGTCCTCGCGAGGTGGCGGTGACCCATGATTGAGCATTCCCTTATTGGCCAGAGGAGTGCCCGGGGGCAAATTGCGAACCGTGGGGTTGGGGATCTGCCTTGGGAGAACGAGCTCAAATGGAGCGATACCCGCAGAGCGATGCGTTTGGCTATTTTATGCATCGGTGAGGACCGGGAGTAGCTCGTCCCATCTGGATGGGTCATCAGCGACGTAGTGTCGCAAATGAGTGACCATAGTACGGTTGTACCGTTCAGCTTGCCCATTGGTTTGGGAGTGATACGCCGTGGTGCGAACCGTTTCAATGCCAAGCATTTTCTTCACGGCGATGAAGAAGTTCAACGTGAACTGGGGCCCTTGGTCCGGTAGGATCCGGTCCGGTGCCCCGTAGACGGACTTCCACGCGTCGATGATGGCTTTCGCCACGGACATGGCCGTAATTCGTCGTAAGGCGATACACTTCGTGAGGTTGGCGAAGCTGTCGGTGATAAGCAAGATGAAGCGATTGCCCTTCTTAGAGGCCGGGATGGGCCCAAAGATGTCAACGGACAGTTCCCTTAAAGTCTAAGTAGCTGGGATTAGCGTCAAGGGCGTGGTGTGTCTCCGCAAGGCGAGGCGGTCTTGAGCACAAATTGTGCACTTGGAGATGGTGGTGCGGATGTCCCTTACCATCGAAGGGTAGTAATACGCCTTTCTCATGTTGAAATACATTCGATTGATACAAGGATGGGCTGCCACTATGGCGTGGTTCTAAAGCGTCAAGACGCGTTCGCGCAATGATTTTTGTATGACCAATTGGTTGCCGTAAGGCGACCAGCGATACAGAGCGTGATGCTCGTTGCGGAAGAAGGCCTTGGCCGTTCCGCGTTCCACGCGAGTGGACATCTCGACACAGTAGTCATCTGTCTGTTGTGCTTCGACAACGTCGTCGAACTCCACCGGTTCGGGTGTGTCGGTTTCGTGTGCCTCTCCGTCGTTACGCCGTTGGCCGGCTCGGCCAATGCCAGGCAAGGTACACGATAATGGATATCTTCTGGCGGGGCCACCGTTGAGGCGCGCGACAAGAAGTCGGACAAGTGATGCAATGCACATGGTTCATAAACAATATCGAATGTGTATTCGGAGAGGCGAAGTCGCCATCGCATCAAGCGTCCGCTTGAGTTGGTCATGCTGTAGATCCAGCAAAGCGCTTGGTGATCCGTTCGGTGAGGAACTTTTGCCCGTCGAGGAAATGCCGCATCTCGAGGACAGCCGGCACGACGCCGAGGCATTCGCGCTCTGTGGTCGAGTTGTTTTGCTCTGCAGCAGTGAGGCCTCGGCTCCAATATCTGACAGGATGAAGCATTTCGACCGGTTCTTCTTGAGGCAGGGTACAACCGACTTCGTCGGCGAATGCGTGAGCGTCGACGACAAGCTTTCGATTGGCCTTTGGCGAGGCAAGTTCCGGTGGGCACAACAGTGCGTTGCGAAGGTCCTCGAAGGCGGCGATAGCCACGTCCGTCGGCGGTGGTTGATCCAGTGGGATTTCGTCCCAAGTCAGGGCGCTCAGGGGTTTCGCTCGTGTGGCAACGTCCTTGACGAAACGTCGATAGACATTGCACAAGCCCAAGAAGCTATTCAGCTGGGTCGTTGTCGTTGGGAACTTGAAGTGCTTGAGAGCGTCAGCGTTCTTGTTATGCTTGTGCAGTTGCCTGGGGCGGACAATGTGTCCGAGGTCCTCGACTTTGTCAGAGAGCCATGTGCACTTTTCCAAGTTCAGGGTAACCCCGGCTTCGCGGAGACGGTGCAGAACCGTGTAAACATCTTGGACGTGTTGTTCCGCGTTCGCGGAAATGATGATGACATTTTCTAAATACACATATAATATCTGCCACTTCAGGCCCGAGAGGATAAAACCCAACGCAAGCTGAAAGGTAGCAGGCGAGTTCGGCAAGCCGAAAGGAATTGACAACTAGTGGTGTATACCACAGTGCGTCGTGAACTCTGTCATCTCTTGGTCGTATATACGTAAGGGAACTTGCCAGTACCCCGCGGTGCGGTTGAGAGACGTGAACACCTGGGCATTTGCCAATGAGTCCAGGCAGTCCTTCATTCGAGGCAAGGGATAAGCATGCTGCTTCGTGATGTGGTCAACCCGACTATGGTCGACACAGAATCGGGCTTTGCCGTTCAAGTCTGGTACCGACGATAGTCGACACAGAATCGGGCTTTGCCGTTCTTCTTTGGTACAAGTACCACGGGGCTCGCCCAAACACTATGACTAGGGGCAGTGACGTTGAGCTTCAACATCTTGATGATCTGATCCGAGATGATCTTCCGTTTGAAAGGCCCTGTCTGGTAGGGTTGAGCCCGTATGGGCAGAGCGTCTGGAGGAAGGACGATGGCGTGCTCCGTAGCACAAATGACGCCAAGGATTCCATCCGACATATACGAATGTGTCTCAAGCATATCTCGAATCTGCGTGTGCAGATACTCGGGAGCCTCACTGAGGTCAAGGTCCTTGAGTGGGTCACGACTCGCGTCGTCCGATGAATTATCGGTCCCATCCTTTGGACTGTTGGCAACCAAGACGGCGGACAACATAGGCCCTTGATAGGGCTCTGCAAACCCCAAGGTTGAGTTCTTGCGAACAATGACTTGGTCTTTGCCAAAGTTGCATAACTTGACTAAGAAGGGTTCGTCGGGCTTGACGATGGCAAGGCCGCGGGCGACTGCCATTGACTTATGACGGCATGAACGAACGTTCAGTGTGATGATAACCATACCGGGGGTGTCAGATGTGGCCATGATCCACTTCTCTTGGTGTCCGTTGACACGTACCTGTTCACAGGCTCGCACCCATACGGGTTTGTCTTGCAAAATGACAGTCCGAGGCACTGTCATTAATACAAGCCAAGATTGGCGTTGGCCGAGGCAGTTCCTCCGTGCAGCGCACGTCTTCCTGCTAGACGATCTTACGCAAACACGGCAAGATCGCCTCGATGTTTTGTTCAATGTAGTCGGTTCCAAGCATGCGCGGGACTGACAAGCTCTCGGAAAAGAGGAATCGGTCAAATAGACGTACACCTCCGATGTCTAGAAACAGATGTATGGCATACTTCGTCACGAGACGGTTGTTGTTTGCATCTCGGATGCACAGAAGCGTGGTCAACTTCTCGGCATAAGCCTTCCAGTTTGCAGGGAGAACAGTAGCTCACACTATGTTCACCTCAGCGCTCGTGTCCAGTACAGGGCGGCAGGTCCGCATCCCACCAATGCATGGGTCAAGCGTGGCGGCGATCTCATAGTGCCGTAAGGCGTGGCGCAACAATCTTGTCACCGTGTGCTTTCGCGTACCGCCGGCACCCCCAAGTTGGGCACCAGGCCTAGGCGTTTTTCGAGTCGTCGACGGCGTCAGCCGGCTGCTCGATCTCGTCTTCTTCGACGTTACCGTCTGCAATGACATGAACGCCGATAGGCGGTTATCGACGTTCGCGAGTGCGATACGGCTCGGCACACTGTGCGGGGAAGTGCCCCGGCTTGCTTCAGTTGTAACAGAGGTCAGCCCGATTGGCTTGAGGGACGGCGGCCCGAGGGGGCGGTGGGGTGCGAACCGGTTTGAACGGTCATTCCGTCGTTGTCCGCTGCTCTTGTGTCGCGTAAGCGACTTTGATCGCCGTTGGGCGGATCATCTTACGCTGCAAGCGCAGCTTATTGGTACCTTCCCAGTACAATTGGGCGGTAGCAACTGCCTCTGATAGATTCCGATCCGGGCATCGGTCATTCAAGACCCGAACGTGCGCTTGCACAAGGTCCGAAAGACACGTAATGAAGACGTCCTTAACGTCTTCCATGTTGAACTAACAGTTCAGAAGATTGCACCGCGTTTTCACGCGGTGGCAAAAGGCCGTGGGCGCCTCGTTGTCTTGTTGCTTCATCGTAATGATGACTTGGTAAGCGTAAGCCATAGTTGCGTGTGTCGCGGACTTCAAAAGCAGCCAGTTTGTGGCATCTTCGTATGTACGGATGGCATAACGCTGACGTCCGAGGGTGCTGTTAAGCGCGCAAGAGAAGGCCATTTTGGCGTTGTCGGCTAGGCGAAAGACAATGCGCGGAAGAGCTTGACCGTGCGTCAGCCCAGCCGCGTCGCACGCGCGGCGAAAGGTCGATCAGAACGTGAAGATGCCCAAGAGCAGGGCTCCTGTGAATGGCTGTTGCCCATGGAACGCTCTGTCCAATTGTTCGTTGAGGCGATGCGACCTTTGTGCCTCCTTAGGCGTATACGCCAGTTGACGGCGGATCAGGAAGTACGTTCTGTAGTCCAGGAGTGTCTTGAATCGGCCATTAGCCGGGCGGACTACCTTGATCCTATCGGCTTTTTCAAGTCACTCCTTCCGCTTGGTGGGGGTCGCGAGGCGCTTGCGCGCGGTCGCGTCCGATTCGCTCGAGGTGTTGCTCGGCGAAGAACCACTTAGGAGCGACGGCGGGCCTGGCGGCTCGGGGCCATCGTCCGAGGAGGACGTGTCCGTCGTGTTGGAGTTGTCGTCATCTGACGACGTCGGGCTTGACCCAGAGGCGGAATCATCGGAAGATGACGAAGGCGCGGCATTTGCCGGATCGTCCTTGCGGACGGACTTGTCTTTCGTCACCTTGCTTGTCTTCTTGACAATCTTGGTCTTGTCGCCTGACTGGCGGCGAGACTTAGCCACACGGCGTTCCTCCTCATGGGAGTCGACCTTGCGCAGGGCCTCGACGTGGTGGACCCACTTGTCATTGGCTCGCGCCAGAGACGCGTTAGTCCGTTCTTGGTCCGTTAGGAGTCGTTGAAGTGCTTGATCAGCCGCTTTCAGGCTCTTCACCATCTGCATGTGCCTGGAGGCGGCTTGATTCGCAGGGATGGGATGAGTAGGAGCACCGTCCGTTGGGGCGTCGGAGGCGGCAAGAGTGCCTTGTCCCCCGCCCGGCGGCGGGTAGCCAGCTTGCAGCTTGCCGACTGTGGCTCGCTGAGTGCCGCCAGTTCCACGAGTAGACATACTGGGACCTGAACAAAGTGTTTCGCTATGGCTAACGCCCTGCGCGCCAACGTCGGATATCACAACCGTGAAGCCCCCAGCGACACGCCACCAAGTCGATGGCTAACGCCCAGCGCGCGAAGCGACCGTATCGACACCGTCACAATGCCACGAGTCAGCGCGAAAGCTCTCGGAAACACCGTGCCGCGAGAAACGATGAAGGCGAGGGTATCCGGCGCTGCTCCACCAAATATCGTAGTAATAACATTGGTTCAAATACCTGTGTATTTGAACCAACCGTAACCAAGCAATAAAGCGAGTTCTATCGCCGTCGCGACGAGGAAGAAAGACATTTTGTTGAAGGGCATCCAATGGGGAGCCGGGTGGTGCCCACGACAGCGACCCCAGACTCATGGTGACGTAACTTAGACGAGGGCACTGGTCGTGCGACAGTCCGATCTCATGCGATCGTAATGAGTGCCGGCAGACGGATAAGACAGGCAAGCAAAAGAATAGTAATAAAAAGAACAATGCGGATTTTATCCCCCGAAGGGCATGCCACAGGCCAATTCCCACATTACATAGGCTCTGGCCAGTCAGGGGGGCTACTTGTGGCAATTTGCCACTTGCCAGCAGAGATATGCTCTCAGAAGCTCTGGAGGGCTCATGCACCCAATGCGCTCATTAAGTTCTGGAGGAGAGCCAGGCACCCGCAGAGATCATTCCCCATTCGAGAGCGGTCGACGTTGTCAGTGCTCAAGAACGGAGGGCCATCTTACGCAGTGAGCGACTCCGGTACCACAGGAGTGCAGAGATTTCACTTTTGTCGGGTCCGAGCGGTCGGCACTAGGCGCAAGATCTACACCCCGAGTGTGAAGCGTAGACAATGTCGGATTTTGCCTGATCCATCGTAGGAAATCCTGCGGTGGTCTCACTTAATCCTTACCCCAGTGTGTCTCTCGGGCGCGCTGAGCGGGTGAAGCAGTCTGCTGTTGTTCTGGCTTGCGGTACGCACAATGTGCTGTTCACCAAGGAGTCGGGCTTTCATTTCACAGGTGGTTGAGGGAAGCTTCACGTCTCAATTGCAGAGTATGTACACAGTGGGTAGAGTAATGCGTAAGGCGCATGCTTCTCATCTGTGCGTCGCACTTGCAAATGTGCTATCTTTGCACTACGGGCACTTTTGTCTTAGCCTATTTCCGACCCCGTAACTTGTACGCTGTAGTTTGGATTGCGGAAATAGTTCGTGGATCGCGAGCCATGCCAATGCCACGTGAGTGGCGGGGCGAGAAGCACGGATTGAGCCGCTCCTACCCATAGCATCTTTGTCTGGAGAGTGCTCGTTTCGAGCCATTCCAAAAAGTCGAAGAAGTACAGCGCACGTCACAACGGTAACCTCTGCGCGGCAACTCGCTGAACACAGACTCACACTCATCCCAGAAACTCGAACCTCAGAAACAACCAACACGCTGCTGATCTTGTCACCTTTCTTCGCCCCAAAGTTCTTCAACTTCTCCGCTAGTGTTTATTCTACCGCAGCATCATTTGATGCGAATCGCATCAAATGATGCCCATTTTCGGAGCGTTTGTTTTCGTATTTCCCGACCTCTGACGCTCTTTTTGACAGCAGAAATGGACTCAGCGATGCTTTGTGATTCTTGGGGGAGATCCCAGCAAAAATGCTCTGGATACAAACGGGGGGTGCTCCTCATGCCTCAACAGGGGGGGTCGAACCGTCGTTGTCTGGCCCTGTGAGAGGGTGCATCATTTGATGCCCAACCGGGCATCATTTGATGCCAGATTGCGGTAGAATAGACACTAGCAGGTGAGCGCGGCCATTGGAAAGCGGCCGCATCACCAAAGGAGAGTGACAACAGACGAGGAGCGGCTGCTTCCCGTCGGTCTGCTCGGGCTGGTAGTGCGAGTTGTCGGACATGGCTGGAGCGCATCGCTGGAAACAGAATGGCGCTCTAGGGCCTGCTCCATCTGTCAGCTGCTCAACACAGGCCGGACACACGACTACAGACAACAAGACAATCAATTTACAGTGAGAGCACGCCGCACCGTCGACAGAGAATTTTGTAGTGGTTCCCCCGTTCTTGTGCGGTAGTACCAAGGGGTTCCCCGCTGGTGTAATCGCGTTGTAACGGATGAACTGCTCAACACCCTGGAAGTCCTTTTGAAAGTCCAGCACAGTTGGCTTCTTTCCCTTCCACGCCGGGTGCGAGTTGCGACACATGTACTCCAGGACGCAGTCCAGGTACTCCGTCAACTAGGACGTCATGACTCTCAGGTCTCTTCGAAACTCTGCTGGGTCGCATTCCTCTTTTCATCGCGCGTCACCGCATCAACAAGTCCCATCAGCAAGCTTCAGAGCGCTCAGAACCAGCAGCTTCTCGGAAGGGATCTTCATACCAACCTTTCCTGGGCAGTGGGCCGCGAGTTCAATCGCGCGCACAATCCAGCCAGTGCACGCAATATTCACTGGAAATGCTACGTTAGTCCCTTGGTTGAAGCCGCTGTGTGAAACTTCGTATCCTGTCACGACGAAAACCCCTGCTTCTTTCTCATTGAAGCCGACGCGAGCGCCGTAGGCGAGGAAAAAGGACGCCGGCCTCAAGACGGCATTTTCCGCGAGAAGCTTCTACAAATCTTGTCCTGCTGCCGCCAGCACGACAGGGTCCATACATTCACTCATGACACGTAGCATCTGTGGGACTTCAGTTCTCGGAACGGAAAACCAGACCGTACTCACTCCTGACTGCAGGTAGGAGACTGACTGAAGCAGTTGGTCGTTAACGTGCCAGCTGAAGTGCGAGCGGACGCTTCCCATCTAGAGCAGACAAGTGATGATGACCTCGTCTGTGGCCCATGCGCCTGACATGCTGTTGTAGCTCAGCGTACGAGGGTTGCAGAAACGTTCCCTTGATAGCAATGGCTCTGGTCCAGATACACAGGCACTGTTACCCAGGCTCCAGTCAAACCTATCTTCATTGGTTGGAATCTTGTTCGATGAGTAGTTTACGTCTATTGTATGAGGCTTTGAGGGATCCATGGCTTTTGTGTCGTAGCCGTTTGATGTCACACCTCTCACCCAGGTGACCCTCAGATCATTCAAGTTCAAAGTGAGCCGCGGTACACTGAGGCCCTTGTATCGGGCGCGAAGAGCGGTTGTGCTTTCGCGCTTCTTTATCTCGAGAACAGCAGGCGATAGCATCATCTCTCGTGCAGAGGCGGCACCTGCACTTGGAGCTTGTCGCGCATGATAGCAGGGTCCGGCACTGCACTGCCAGCCAAGCGTGACTAAATAAGCATCCGCTATTGTCAGCCGCCAGGAGGTTCTTGAAAAGGTAGATCTCGAAGGATAGCGTATCTAAGCCACGACTTCGAGATGTAGTCCGATACCTTGACCACTAAGCCACGGGCCCAATCGGCCTTCCAACCAAGCCAAATCTGGACATTTAATGTCCAGATTATTAGACAATCTGCCTCCGGGTGTGCCGGAACATAGCAGCCTCTATGCTGCTACACGAAGGACTGGCTGACAATAGTTGCGCATTGCGGAGAAGTCTGAACCCGCACACGGACCTTCACCCTAACATTTCGCTGGGGCTCTAATGATGGCACAGCTCGAATATCAGGTATTACTAGTGTGTACCAAACGCCCGAATCGACGCTGCGTGCGATCTAATTAAACCATGAATTCCGATTCCCTATTTGGAACTGAAGCAAGTAATAGACACTTTCTTCAGATTGAAAGAAAGCCCAGGGCCACTTGCGCGGCTGCCCGCGTCTGCACGACAGGGTCCCCGTGTTGCAAGCGTCGGGGTTTTCGACGAGCGCCATCCGCTTGTGGAGCGGCTGTGCTGTCAGCAGCGGGAAGCTTGTCAGAATGAGTGTCTTTCAAGCATCCTCGACCATCCCCGCTCGGGAGTCGCTGTGAGAGCTGCACGCTATAGGCTTCGTGTCCTGCGGTGGTGCTCATGCTTCGATTGACAGCACAAGCGTCACAGAGTGCTCCGGCCGCGGCTGAAGCAGCGCAATGATTGGGATCAACGACTTGACGAATGCCGTGCCCCACATCGGCACGAACAAGAACCCAGGAATCAGAGTGAATCCGCCCCCACGCCACGCGCACCTGGTGCACAACTCGATTGCCATTTTTACCACGACTGTCCTGACATTTGACACTGTCCACATCTCCACGAGCAACATCCGACCGACGACGACCGCGGCCCCAGTGATCATCTTGAGCACCTCCTCCACCGCCTGCACCACAAAACGCATCACAGAAATTTTCACCTTGACCTGCACGGCCTCCATCCCTGTCATTGTCAGGCTGACAACCACCACCGCGTGTGTGATCATCATGAGCGCCGCTCTGCCCACCGCCAACACTGCCACGAACATACGAGTCTTTGTCTTCAGCACCTTCAGCGCCGCGAGCACAACGACGCCTACCACCTGCATCGCCACCATCACCGACAGGACTACCATCGCGGCCAGCATCAGCCCGACAGCGACCACCTCGTTCTTGTTCACATTGACCTTCGCTCTGCCCACCGCCAACGCTGCCACCACAGGATAAATCTTCACGTCGACCGACTTTTCCGCCGTCACCGACTGGACAACGGCCGCATGCCCCTGCACATTGGCCGTCATGTCTACCATACTAATGATTACCACGTAAGATGCCACGGTCTTGCGCAACTGGGACACCATCGTGACCACAGATGCTGTCACTTTCGCCAACGTCCGAAGCTCGACGACCACCATCAGACCGAGAAAGAACGCGGCCCCCGTAATCATCTTGTGCACCACGAATATCTCATGCCTGTCCATCCTGACAAGGTGTTGTCATGGATACGTCCCAAAGATAAATATCCAGGCATAATATCCGTCGCCACTTCGGATACCCGCCGATGCCGCATATCCAAATGCATTCTGAGAAAGAGAGGAGAGAATATACCCATCCTGTTCGACAAAAAAAAGCGAGATTGCATCAGATCCGTATCCAAGATATGAGAGTCAGGATGCAGGGATATACGAGACGATTGGACTTCTCGAGCCGGCAGAACTGCAAGAAAACGCAGTCGACCTCCCTTTTCACTTTCCGACAATCTGGCGATTCATGTGCAAACATATTGAAGCGACGAGCGGCGATCCTGTCCCACCAGGAAGAAACCATTCAATCACGCGACTCGGCCCGCAGCAAAGTGTGACACGAAATTCAGAATTGTCCTTCGGATGACCGTCGACAAAAACGGCTGGGAACCGCCTGGACCGCGCCCGTTGGGGCGCATCATCAAATGGGAATGTCACTTCGTACCTAACGCCCATGCAGCACTCGAAAAGTGTCTGAATGGTGTCTTCCTCTAGATGCTTATGTGCTGTCTGTCGGACTTGTGCGGATATAATCAGATACGATAATTGTATTCAGATACGAATATGTTGTACCTCATAATTCGGCTTCGGAGGCAGACATGCGTGTCCGGATCTGAGTCAAGGGAAGCTTCCGTTATCAGATACACGGCATCGGCGTGTATCCGTATCCTAATTTGCCCCAAAATACATATCCCTGAGAACCTTTGACTCCGACCGCAACTCTGGCCATCATCAACACGGCCACCACCGAACGGCGCCTCGTCGTGGCGACCATGACAGCCGCGTACACCACGACGCCCGCCACCTGCATCTCCAGCGTGACCGACACAGCCACAATCGTAACCAAGATCAGACCTACGGGGACCACCAGGTGCGTGTCCATCTCGATCGCCACCTCGCCCACCGAAGACACCTCTACCACTAGAAGCGGCTTGATGTTGATTTGCTCGAACGTCGCCTGAACCACGACGCCCATCACCTGCATCAGCCCCTAGGCCGACAGGGCCTTCATACCGACCAGCGTCAGACCGACCTCGGTCACCGCTTCCTTGTGTATCATGACCGCCACTCTTCTCAGTTCGAATACGGCAACCACTTGACGTGTCTTTATCTTGAGCATTTTGACCGCCGCGAGCACCACGACGCTCGCCACCCGCACCACCGCCTTGACCGCCACGGGCGCCATCGCGGCCAACACCAAACCAATCACGACGACCGCGTTTCTGTTCATCTTGACTTTCATCCTGACCACTGCTAACACTGCCACCACCAGGCGCGTCGTTCCTCGACCGCCACCTTCAACTTGAAAGGTACTGCCGCCATCGCATCCAACATCACACCGACAACGACCAACACGTGCTTCTCCATCAGGAGCGCCACTCTGCCCATTTTCAACGCGGGCACCACCAGGCGGGTATCCGTCTTGAGCATCTTGAACGTAGCTTGCACAACGACGCTCGCCACCCGCACCTCCACTCTGCTCTCCACGGCCGCCCTCGCGGCCAACACCAGAGCGACAACGAAAACCGCGTGCTTGTTCATCTCTACCTCCACTCTGACCACAGTCAACACTACCACCTCCGGCGGGTCTTCGTGTTGAGGACACAGACCACCACGAGAACCACGAGGCCCGTCACCTGCATCTCAAGCGTGACCGACACTGCTGCGATCACTGTCAACAACAGACCTACGGCGACAAACGTGTGCGTGTCCTTCTTGACCGCCAACCTGCCCACCGCGGACACTTCCAAAACCACAAGCGTCTTGATGTTTATTTGCTTGAATATCGCCTCCATCGCGACGCCCACCTCCTGCACAAGCGCTTGGACCTACACGGCCACCATCGCGGCCAGCGTCAGACAGACCTCGATCACCGCGTCTTTGTTCGTCATGACCGCCTCACTGCTCACCGCCAATACGGCCACCACCAGACGTGTCTTCGTCTTGAGCACCTGGACCGCCGCGTGCACCACAGCGCCCTCCCCTCCAACGCTCTGTGCGACTGCTTCCGGATCCAGCGGCACTGCCGCCACTCGAAGAGCTCCGGCGACGGCTCCCAGAGCCTCCATATAGTGTGCTTTTCTCTGCGGCACGCGCCTTCTCTGGTAATGGATTGTCAGTGCATTTGCTGTCATCTCTGTCTTTAGTTTTCTGGTCAATGCAAGTGATTCTGAAACCGTCTGCATTGCTGCCTGCATCTGCGCAAGAGCCGCTCGTGAAATCTACTGCTTTTTGCTCCTTCTTGAGCTCTTCATGTGAAGGGTGGTGCGCCAGGAGCAGGGGCCGCAATAGGTGGCTAAACTCGTCCGGGACGTGCGCTCTCCGCCAATCCGAGGAGTTGGTGTCCAGCAGCGCCCTTTGGGCGGCTTCAGCGGGCACCACAATCAGAGCAGTTACGAAAACTAGAACGAAGTCGGCAGTCTCGTAAGCAAAGAACCGCCTGGGTGCCACCACATTGCTCCTGTGACGTCATAAGAAAACATTGCGCGTCTCCCCCCAACAAACGCTCCCCGTCGCTCCACGCAGCGGGCAGCCGTGCACGGAGGAGCGACCCGGAGATCACAAAAAACCGCTGCTGGCGCGTAGGCGACGGGCCCGACCTGTAGATTTTATCCGCGTACGGACCAAGCGAAGCGGACATGGCCGCCAACAGCCGCGGGGGACCGCGCCGATGCGGCGATGAGCCTCACCAGCAGCACCCCGCGAAGCGGGGACGCCGCCACGAACAGGCAACCGCGCGGCCGCTATAAAGGATGACCGCGGGAACAGGGGGGGG
>Ga0209831_1000308_pt1 | contig 47497 bp, 45 predicted proteins | sample Maine_Asex4_meta_FD_187451 | JGI IMG/M metagenome (GOLD analysis project Ga0209831, IMG submission 187451) | Marine algal microbial communities from Maine, USA - Maine_Asex4_metaG (SPAdes) (version 2) | ecosystem: Host-associated > Algae > Red algae > Unclassified | place: Maine, USA | collected... | reverse complement strand
AACGCCGCAAACGCAAAACTCAACTGGCACTTCTCAACAAACGACGCCCGCACCAAGCTCAAGCATCTATACCCCAAATCTGATGAATCAGGGGACTAGGCACCCCCGCCTCACCCCGCTACCGATCCGGCAATCCGGTCAGGTCGTCGTAGAGGGCGAGATGGGCGCGGCAGACGTCCCGGATATCGAAATGCGCCTCCGCGTGACGCCGCGCCGCCGCGCCCATCCGTTCCAGCCGGTCGCGATCCCCCAGCATCTCCCGCAGGCAGTCGCATAGCGACCCCGCGCTTCTGGCCTCGAACAGGCGGCCCGTCTCGTCGGGGACGATGGCGTCGCGGCACCCGGGCACGTCGGAGGCGATGGCCGCCCGGCCCGCCGCCGCCGCGTCGATCAGCGTCTTCGGAAACCCCTCCCGATAGGACGGCAGCACCACCAGATGGCACTCCGCCAGCGCCGCCCCGACATCCGCCGTGAACGGGCGCCACTCGACGACCCCCTCCTCGGACCAGGCCGTCAGGTCCCCGGCGGTCAGGCTGGTCGGGTTCTGCGGATCGGGGTCGCCGAGCAGCACGAACCGCGCCGCCATCCCTTCGGCGCGCAGGGTACGGGCCGCCTCGACGAACTCGGCCACGCCCTTGTCGCGCAGCATCCGCGCGGGCAGCATCGCGACGGGGGGGCCGTCCGGCAGGGGCGCGGGGGTTATCCGCGACAGGTCGGTCCCGCTGCCGGGGATGATGCTGTGACGCGCCCGCGCGATCAGCCGGTAGCGGCGGGCCACGGCCAGATCGGTGCCGTTCTGGAAAAGGACATGCGCGCGCCGGTGGTTCAGCGCGAACCGGTAGAGCCGCACCACCCCGGCCCTGAGCAGCCGGACCTTGGGGGTATCGTGGGTGAAGACGTAGCCCATGCCGGTCATCGCCGCGAGCGCCGGAATGCGCATGACCCGCGCCAGCGCGCCGCCGTAGACGATGGATTTCGACGTGATCAGGTGCACCGCGTCCGGGCGCCACTCCCGCAGCACCCGCGCCATCCGCCACAGGGTCCGCATCTCGGAAAGCGGGTTGAGACTGCCCCGCGTCACCCGAAGGGCGAGGGGTTCGATCCCCTCGGCGACCAGTTCGGGCGTGCGCGGCCCGGGAGGGGCGGCGACGGCCACCCGATAGCCCGCCGCCCTCGCCGCCCGGGCGAGCGGCAGCCGGTGCGAGAGGAAGAACGGCAGGTCCGGCGTCAGGAACAGCAGCCTGCGGGGCGCATCGCTCATCGCCGCCAAATCCTCATGCACGGGTCTCCGCCTGCCATGCCTGAAGCATCAGCACGCTCCAGATGCGAGGCGTCCAGTCCCGCCTGCCCGAAACGTGATCGTCCCAGACGCGGGCGATCGGCTCGGGGTCGAGGAACCCCTCCTCTACCAGCGTCCGGTCGGCCAGCAGTTCCTCGGCCCAGGGCCGCAGCGGGCCGCGCACCCATTCGCCGACCGGAATGCCGAACCCCACCTTGGGCCGCTCGATCAGGTCCTTCGGCACATGGCGGTGCAGAAGCTGGCGCAAGGCCCACTTGCCCTGCCCTCCCCTGATCTTCATGGCCGGGGGCAGGCGCGAGGCGACGCGCATCACGTCGATGTCGAGGAACGGCACGCGGGTCTCCAGGCTGACCCCCATGGCCGCCCGGTCCACCTTGCACAGGATATCGTCGGGCAGGTAGGTGCGCATGTCGTGCACCATCATCCGGCCCGCCGGATCGTCCGCGAAACGCCCCGGCATCGGGTCGTCGAGCAGCGTGGGCGCGGGCGGGGAACCGGGGACGACGACGGTGCCGGCCCAGTCGGTGACGATGCTGCGGTAGAGATCGTCCACGTCGCGGACGGTACGCATCCAGCGCGCCAGCTTGTGCGCCTTGTCCCCCGGCCTGCTGATCGCGAAGCGCGACCCGGTCCGCGCCACCGCCGCGCCCAGCCCGTCCCACGCCCGGACCGGCACCGCCCCGACGGCGCCGCCGAGCATCCGGCGCACGGGCAGGGGCATCCAGTCAATGCGGTTCCAGATGCGCGGACCCCAGAAATACCGGTTGTACCCGCCGAACAACTCGTCGCCCGCATCGCCCGACAGCGCCACGGTCACCTCCGACCGCGCCGCCTTGCAGACCAGATGGGTCGGGATCTGCGAGGAATCCGCGAACGGCTCGTCGTAGAGCGTCGGCAGGTTCGGGATGACGTCGAGCGCGTCGGCCTGCGTGACCGTCATCTCGGTATGATCGGTGCCCAGATGCTTCGCGACGGCGGCGGCGTAGGGGGCCTCGTTGAAGGCCGCCTCCTCGAAGCCGATGGTGAAGGTGCGCACGGGCCGCGCCGATTGCGCCTGCATCAGCGCGACGATCAGCGAACTGTCGATTCCGCCCGACAGGAACGCCCCGACCGGCACGTCCGCGAGCATCTGGCGCCCGATCGCGCCGCGCAGCGCCCCGTCGAGAGAGGCGAGCGCGGCCTCCTCGTCGTCGATCAGTGCCTCGCCGCCCTCCTCCAGCTCCTCGTGAAGCGACCAGTAGCGGCGGATCGACAGGGTCTCGTGCCGGTCGCCCGGGCGCAGCGGGCCGGAAGGGGGCGCGGGGGGCGGCCCCGCGATTTCGAGGATGCACCCGGGTTCGAGCTTGTAGACGTCGCGATGGATGCTGCGCGGGGCGGGGACGTAGGAATACTGGAAATACTCGCGCATCGCGATCCGGCACAGCGCGCCCTCGAAGCCGGGATGCGGGCGCAGGCTCTTGATCTCCGACCCGAAGACGAGCGCGCGCCCGGCCCATCCCCAGTAGAGCGGCTTCTCGCCCATCCGGTCCCGCGCCAGCGACAGGGCGCGCGTCCTGCGGTCCCACAGCGCCAGCGCGAACATGCCCTTGCCGCGCCGCAGGGTCTCGTCCAGCCCCCAGTGGGCGATCCCGGCCAGCAGGGTCTCGGTATCGGAATGCCCGCGCCAGTTCGGGGCCGCTCCCGCCCGTTCGAGGTCCCGGCGCAGGTCGGCATGGTTGTAGATCTCGCCGTTATAGACGATGACGTAGCGACCGCAGGCCGAGTGCATCGGCTGGGCGCCCGCCTCCGAGAGATCGACGATCGCCAACCGCCGATGCCCGAGCGCGACGCCTTCCCCCAGCCACGTATCCCCGGCATCGGGGCCGCGATGGTGCAGCGCGGCGGTCATGCGCTCGATGCATTCCGTCCTCTCGCCTTCGGAACGGCCCGTCGCCTCGATAACCCCGGTGATACCGCACATGGACCTGACCCCTGTAATCTGGCCGGAGGTTTCGCCGGGCTGACGTATTTCGATTGCTGTCCGTGTCGTGTGCTACGCGGCGCGTCGTCTCCGCGCAAGATGTTTGCCGCGAGACGGCATCCGCGCGAAGCCGATTGACCCCGCCTCCCCCCGCGCGCACCCTGCCCCGCCGATACAGGAGCCGCGCCCATGCAGACCGCGTCCATGCAGACCGCCATCAACCACGTCACCACCCCGCGCCTGCCCTACCCCGCCTTCCTCGACCTCGCCGCCCGGCTCGGATGCGTCGGGGTGGAGGTGCGCGACGATCTGGGGCGGGCGGTCTTCGACGGGATGGCCCCGCGCGCGGCGGGGGCGATGGCGGCGGACAGGGGATTGCGCCTGCTCGGGCTGGGGCAGGTGCAGCCGTTCGACCTGTGGGATGCGGCGCGGGCGGATGCCCTGCGCGCGCTGATCGACATGGCGGTCGAGGCGGGGGTCGAAGGGGTCGCGCTGATCCCGGCCAATGACGGCACGGCGCCGGACCCCGCGCGGCTGGCGGATGCCCTCGCCACCATCGGGCCGATGCTGGCGGCGGCGGGGACGGTCGGGCTGGTCGAGCCGCTGGGCTTCGCGAGCGCGTCGTTGCAGGACAAGGGCGCGGCGCTGGCGGCCATCGACGGGGGCGATCATGCGGAGCGGTTCGCGCTGGTGCACGATACTTTTCATCATGCGCTGGCCGCCGAAGACGCCCTCTTCCCCGCCCGCACCGGCATCGTCCATATCTCCGGCGTCGCCGATCCCGCTCCTTCGATGCGGGAGATGGAGGACCGCCACCGCATTCTCGTCGACGACCGCGACCGCCTCGGCAGCGCGGCGCAGGTCGCGGCCCTTCTCGATGCCGGATACGACGGTCCCGTCTCGCTCGAATGCTTCGCGCCGGAGGTGCAGGCCCTCGAAAATCCTTTCGAGGCGATCAAACGGTCGTTTGACTACGTCGCCGCGCGGGTACAGTCTGTGCGGGACTGAACGAGGTCGGCCCACCCGGAAGACCGGGGGGCATATCCGGTACGATACCGGCGCGCCGGACGCCGCCAGGGAGAACACGAATGAAAAAGATCATGATCGCCGCCACCGTCGCGTCGCTGATGTCCAGCGCCGCAATGGCCGAGACCATCGGCGTCTCGATGGCGCGTTTCGACGACAACTTCCTCACCATCCTGCGCAACGGGATCGAAGGCTTCGCCGACGAGATGGACGGCGTGGACGTGCAGATGGAGGACGCGACCGACGACGTCGCCAAGCAGCTCGACCAGATCAACAACTTCATCGCCTCGGGCGTGGACGCGATCATCGTGAACGCGGTCGATACCTCCGCCACCGAAGCCATGTCGAACGCCGCCGCCTCCGCCGGGGTCCCGCTGGTCTACGTCAACCGCGAGCCGATCAACGTGAACGAGCTGCCCGACGGGCAGGCCTTCGTCGCCTCGAACGAGATCGAGTCGGGCACCCTCGCGGCCTTCGAGGCGTGCAAGATGCTCCGCGCGCAGGGCAAGGCGGGCGGCGCGCAGGGCTACATGCTGATGGGCCAGCTCTCGAACCAGGCCGCCGTCCAGCGCTCCAAGGATGTCGAGGACGTGCTGGCGATGGACATGTGCAACTTCATCACCCTGACCGACAAGCAGACCGCCGAATGGTCGCGCGACAAGGCGCAGGACCTGATGACCAACTGGCTCTCCTCCGGCGACCCGTTCGACGTGGTCTTCGCCAATAACGACGAGATGGCCATCGGCGCGATCCAGGCGATGAAGGCCGGCGGCATGGACATGGAAGACGTGGTCGTGGTCGGCGTGGACGCGACGCAGGACGCCCTGCTGGCCATGGAATCGGGCGATCTGGACGCGACCGTGTTCCAGGACGCCTACGGCCAGGGCGAAGGCTCGCTGAACGCGGCGCTCAAGCTGTCGCGCGGCGAGGAGGTGGACAAGAAGGTCTACATCCCCTTCCAGCTCGTCACCGTCGAGAACATCGGCGAGTTCCTGAACAAGAACTAAGGTTCACAAAGTTCCCGCCCCGGCCTTGAGCCGGGGCCTCTTTCGAGCAGCGCGCACCGTTGCAGGAGGCCCCGGCTCAAGGCCGGGGCAGCTATATCTATATAAGAATTCAGGGGGACGATCGCATGGCGGGCGGCACGACGCACGGCACCGGGGGGCTGACCTTCGACGCGAAGAAGCGCGCGTGGCCGAACGAGATGAACGTCTTCATCGCACTGGTCATCATGATCGCGCTGTTCGAGATCCTCGGCGCGTGGCTCATGGGGCAGAGCTTCCTGTTCGACAGCAGGGACCGCTTCGACTCGGTCTTCAACGAGGCGCGGCTGAAGATCATCATCCTTCAGGTGTCGATCATCGGCATCATCGCGCTCGGCGCCACGCAGGTCATCATCCTCGGGGGGATCGACCTGTCCCCCGGCTCGGTCGTCGGCGTGGCGGCGATGGTGTCGATGAGTTTCGCACAGACGTCGCTCGTGAACGGCAATCCCAATCCGAAAGCCATCTTCGGGCCGGAAATGATGGACCTGCCCGTCCTCATCCCGGTCTTCGTCGCGCTGGGGGTCGGGTGCCTGGCCGGGGCGATAAACGGCGTGCTGATCGCCTATACCCGCATCCCGCCCTTCATCGCCACGCTGGGCATGATGGTCGCGGCGCGCGGGGCGGCGAAGTGGTGGTCGAAGGGCCGCCCGATCTCCTTCCCGACCGACGAATACGCCACCCTCGGCAACGGCTTCGGCGGCTGGTCCCCCGTCTTCATCTTCGTCGGGCTGGCGATCCTGTTCCACTTCGTCCTGAAATATACCGTGTACGGAAAGCATACCTACGCCGTCGGCTCCAACGAGGATGCCGCACGGATGTCGGGGATCAAGGTCGACCGTCACAAGGTCATGGTCTACACCATCGCGGGGATGCTCGCGGGCCTGTCGGCGGTGGTGCTGACCTCCAAGAACCTGACGGCGCAGGCGGGCATGGGCGTCATGTACGAACTCGACGCCATCGCCATGACGGTCATCGGCGGGGTCTCGCTCGCGGGCGGACGCGGGTCGATCGTCGGCACGGTTCTGGGCGCGCTGATCTTCGGCGTCATCATCTCGGGCTTCACGTTCCTGCGCCTCGACGCGTATTATCAGGAGATGGTGAAGGGCGCGATCATCGTGGCGGCGGTCGTCCTCGACCAGTGGCGCCAGCGGCGCGCGGCGGCCAAGTCATGAGCGGGGCAAGCATGGGCGACATCATTCTGGAAACCCGCGACCTGACCAAGCATTACGGCGGCGTCCACGCGCTGTCGGGGGCCGATTTCAAGCTCCATGCGGGCGAGCACGTCGCGATCATGGGCGACAACGGCGCGGGCAAATCGACCTTCGTGCGCCAGATCACGGGGGTCGAGCAGCGCACGCGCGGAACCGTGCTGTTCGACGGCGAGGAGGTGGAATTCGAGAACCCGATGGATGCCCGGGACGCGGGTATCGAGACGGTGTTCCAGACGCTGGCGCTGGCCGATCAGCTCGACGTGCCCGACAATCTTTTTCTGGGACGCGAGTTGGTAAAGGTCAAACTCGGGCCGTTCTCCATCCTCGATTATAAAGAAATGCGCCGCCGGACCATCGAGGCGCTGGAGAAGACGGGCGTAAAAATCCCCAATATCCGCAACACGATCCAGAACATGTCCGGCGGCCAGCGCCAATGCGTCGCCATCGCCCGGACCGCCACGTTCCACTCGAAACTGACGATCATGGACGAGCCGACGGCGGCCCTCGGCGTGCAGGAAACCGCGCAGGTGGAGAACATCATCCGCACGCTGAAAGAGCAGGGCGAGCCGCTGATCCTCGTCAGCCACAACATGCGGCAGGTCTTCGATCTGGTCGACCGCATCGTCGTCTTCCGCCGGGGCCGCATCTGCGCCGATCTTGACATCAAGGCGGGCGGCATCTCGGGCGAGGACGTGGTGGGCTACATCACGGGGGCGAAGACGCAGGAAGGCTACGAGGACGCGGCATGAGCAGGACGATCCTCATCACCGGCACATCGTCGGGCCTCGGACTGGCGCTCGCGGTGCAGGCGGCGAAGGCGGGCCACGACGTCACCGCCACCATGCGCGACACCGGCAAGCGCGCGGCGCTCGATGCGGCGCTGGCCGGGGCGGGGGTCTCCGCGACGGTGGCGCAACTCGACGTGCAGGATACCGCATCGGTCGAGGCGGCGGTGGAGGCGACGGTCGCGCGGACCGGGCGGCTCGACGTGCTGGTCAACAATGCGGGGGCCGGGTTCGTCCGCTCGACGGAGCAGGCGAGCGAGGCGGATATCGCGTGGGTGATGGATGTCAACTACATGGGCGTCGTCCGCTGCACCAAGGCCGCGATGCCTCACATGCGCCGCCAGCGCGCGGGGCATATCCTCACGGTGTCGAGCGTCGGCGGGCTGGTCGGCCAGCCGTTCAACGAGATCTATTGCGGCGCGAAATTCGGGGTCGAGGGGTACATGGAGGCGATGGCCTCCTACATCACCCCCTCCTTCGGCGTGCATTTCACCCTGCTGGAGCCGGGCGGCATCGCTTCCGAATTCGCGGCCAGCGCGCTGAAGCAGGTGGAGGAAACGGGCGGGATGCTGGACGACGAATACCTGCCGATCCTGCAGAAATACATCGGCGGCGCGCAGAAGCGTCAGGCCTCCGGCGACGATGGCGGCGTCTACCAGACTGCCGACGAGGTGGCGGCGGTGGCGATGGCGTGCATCGCCTCGGACGCGCCCCCCATCCGCATCCGCACGTCCGCGTGGGCCGAGGATTTCTGTGCCCTCAAGACCGCCCCCGACCCCGACGGCAAGAAACAGCAGGCGATGGTCGTCGACCGTTTTCTAGGCTGAACCACAGGACACCCCGACCATGACCGAGACGATCCGACTGACCATGGCGCAGGCGCTGGTGCGCTATCTCACCGTGCAGTACAGCGAGGAGGGACACACGCCCTCAAGCAGCGAAGCGGTAGGGCAGGAAAGAGTCCCCTTCATCGCGGGCGTCTGGGCGATCTTCGGCCATGGCAACGTGGCGGGGCTGGGTGAGGCGCTCCATGCGCACAAGGACGCGATCCCCACCTGGCGCGGGCATAACGAGCAGACGATGGCCCATACCGCCATCGCCTACGCCAAGCAATCGGGCCGCAAGCGCGCGATGGCCGTCACCTCCTCCATCGGGCCGGGGGCGACGAACATGGTGACGGCGGCCGCGCTCGCCCATGTCAACCGCCTGCCCGTGTTGCTCCTCCCCGGCGATGTCTTCGCCAGTCGCGCGCCCGACCCGGTGCTGCAGCAGATCGAGAATTTCGAGGACGGCACGCTCACGGTCAACGATGTCTTCCGCCCCGTCAGCCGCTACTTCGACCGCATCTCCCGCCCCGAACACCTGCTCACCGCCCTGCCCCGCGCGTTCCGCACCATGACCGACCCGGCGGGATGCGGGCCGGTCACGCTGTCGCTGTGCCAGGACGTGCAGGCCGAGGCCTTCGACTGGCCGGTCAGCTTCTTCAAGCCGAAGGTCTGGCACATCCGCCGCGCGCGGGCCGACGAGGGCGAACTGGCGCGGGCGGCGCAGGCCATCCGCGCGGCGAAGACCCCCGTCATCGTCGCGGGGGGCGGCGTGCATTATTCCAGCGCGACCGACGACCTGCGCACTTTCGCCGAAACACACAATATCCCCGTGGTCGAGACGCAGGCGGGCAAATCCGCGATGCCGTGGGACCACCCGCTCAACCTCGGCCCCGTCGGCGTCACGGGCGGCACACCCGCGAACGATACCTGCGCGCGGGCAGACCTCGTGCTCGGCATCGGCACCCGGTTCCAGGATTTCACCACCGGGTCGTGGTCCCTCTTCGCCCACCCGGGCCGCCGCCTCGTCAGCCTCAACCCGCAGGCCTACGATGCCGAGAAGCACGGCGCGATGCCGGTGCTGGCCGATGCCCGCGCGGGGATGACGGACCTCACCGCCGCGCTCGACGGCTATCGTGCCGACGGCCCCGCCCCCCCGTCGCTCAAATCCGACTGGTTCGACGCCGTCGACCCGCTGACCGCCGCCCCGGGTGACACGAACGACCTGCCCACCGACATGCAGGTCGTCGGCGCCGTCCAGCGCGCGGCGCGGCCCGAGACGGTCGTGATGTGCGCCGCCGGGACGATGCCGGGGGAGCTGCACAAGCTGTGGAAATCGGAGCGCCCCGGCTCCTATCACATGGAATACGGGTTTTCCTGCATGGGCTACGAGATCGCCGGGGCCATGGGGATCAAGATGGCCCAGCCCGAGCGCGACGTCATCTGCTTCACCGGCGACGGCACCTACATGATGGCCAATTCGGAGATGGCGACGGCGGCGATGATGGGCGTGTCCTTCACCGTGGTCGTGACCGACAATCGCGGTTTCGGCTGCATCAACCGGCTCCAGATGGGCACCGGCGGGGAAGAGTTCAACAACCTCCTCGACACCGCCATCCACGAGACGCCCTCGGCCATCGATTTCGCTGCCCATGCCGCCAGCATGGGGGCGCAGTCCGTGAAAGTCGCCTCCATCGCCGAACTGGAAACCGCGCTGGCGAAGCGCGGCGAGACACCCGGCCCCTACGTCATCGTCATCGATACGGACCCCTACCCTTCGACCGAAGCGGGCGGATCGTGGTGGCAGGTCGGCATCCCGGAGGTCAGCGAACGCGCGTCGGTACGCGAAGCCCGCGCCCGCTTCGACGCCGACCGCTCGCAGCAACGGACGGACTGACACCATGAGCAAACTCTTCGAGCTGCGCCACCCGTTCTTCCTGCCGCAATGGCGACGCATCGCGACGGTCGCGTTCCTGTGCGGCTGGACGGCGTTCGAGATTTCGACAGGCGCCGTCTTCTGGTCCATCGTCTTCGGGGCGATCACGGCGCTGTGCATCTACGAATTCTTCATCGTGTTCGACCCGGCCAACTTCCAGCCGAAATAGCATCGCCCGCCCTGCCCTGCCGCGCCACGATGCCCAGCACCATCGCGTCGAGCCTCAACCCGCCTTCCTGCGCGATCTCGGCGAACCGGAACACCGCCCCGCCGACATTGCGCACGGGTCGCTTCGGATGGTCCCGGTTCGCCTCCAGCGCCATCAGCGAGATCGCCGCCGCTCGCCGTCCCGTGACCAGCGACAACCGCCGCCACGCATGCACGCCGACATCGAGCGCGCCTAACCGGCTTTCCGCGACATGGCAGAACCCGCGCCATGTAAAGCGCCCCTGCCCTCCCATGGCAAAGCGCCAGCTCTCCGGCATCGCTTGGATCACGCAACGCGTATGCAGCCTCTCCAGCCCCGTGGTCGTCTGTGCTTCGTCACCGGGGTCCGGATTGGCCGAAGCGGTTCGGTCGTCGGGGCGGGCTGCTGGATGCCGGTTATCCCTTTTCTCGGCTTTACAGATAGATACAGGATTTCTTCTTGTATTGATTATGTCCGAGACCGATCGTTCCGCCGCGTCGGACGGATCGTCGGCCACGGATGCGGTCGTCGAAGAGTTATCCCCGTTATCCACAGGTGTCAGAAAGGCTTTCAGCGTGTCCACCGCTTCGCACATCCGGGCGTGCAACGCGACGAGGCGCGGCAGATCGCGGTGCCTCGGGGTTCGTGCGGGAAGGGTGTCACGCAAGGTGACGAGACCGGCTTCTTCGGCGCGCGCCCCGTCCACCGCCATCGCGTCGGCGAGCAGGCGGGGGACGAGGCGCAGAGCACGGGAAATTCCGGCGCGGGCGGCGTCGATGGCCGCTTCGCGATTGCGCGCCGCTTCCACGATGCGCATCAGCATCGGCCACGCGACGGCGAGGGGGCGCAGGTCGACGCAGTAGATCACCCTGCCCTCTCCGTCCTCGCGATCCGCCTCGCGCACGGTTCCCCGCGCGCCGTCGGCACGCGTATCGCGAAAGAGAAGCCCGAGCCGTTCCAGTCGCGTCTCCGACCGGTTCACCTGTCGCGCGGAAATGCCCAGGTCGGACGCCGTGCGCCAGACGGGGCGGGTGTAGACGGGTCGTGCGCCCGGCGCCCAGTCCTGCGCGCGGGTATAGCCGACGTAGAGCGTCAGTACACGGATATCGGTAAAGCCGAGGCCGAGGGGCCGCGCGGCGCGCTCGACCATGCGAATCAGCGCGTATTTCGTATCGGCGCCGTCGGGCAGGCCGGTGAAAGCGTCGCAAGCGGCCATGGCGTGGCCGGTCACGGACGCTCCGGGGGGGAGGGCCATGGGGTGTGCTCCTGTCGTAGGGAGCCGATTCCGCGCACAGGTTTTCCGTCATGCCGTGCGGCATTTTCTTGATTCGCGAGGGCGGGACCTGTTAGAGAGGCGTCATCCTACTGCCGCCGGTTCGGTCTCGTGTGTTCTCTCGCAAGGGAAAATATATGCGACTGGATCGGCGTTTTTTTGCCTGTGCGCCCTGTCCTGCCCCTTGATGGGGTCTGTCGGTCGGGGCGTGATCCTCGGGGATTGTATCAGGGCATGGGGCTATCCTTTCCTGCGGGCCGACGGCAGGGCCGCGGCGATCTTCTTCAGCACCGCTTCGAGCGCCTTCTCGTCGAGGTCGAGGGCGTCGGTCCGAACGGTGAGGGTGTTCTTGCTGACCCGGCCCTTCAGCACGCGCCCACCCTGTTCGAGCGTGGCGGAGACGGCACGGGCGGGCTTGGCCGGTGCGGGCGCGGCTTTCGGCGCGCGTCCCTCGATCTCGGCGAGGAGGGTCTGGAGCGCCTTGAAGGTCAGGTCGTAGGGCCGAGCCTCGCGGGCGAGGATGGCATCGCGGTGGCGCCACACGGCACGGGCGCGGCTGACGATGCTCTCGTGGACGCCGATGCGCGCGGCGAAGGCAACCGCCGTCGGCGCGCCCTCTTCCGCCGCTGCCAGCGCCTCGTAGATTTCACCGATGGAGACGAGCCGCTCGAAAGGCGCCAGGTCCTCGCGCGCCTCGTTCTCGCGGAAGCGATGGAAGAGCATCGCGAAGCGGCTTTCGGCTTCCGACACGCCGGCGGGCGGGGCGACGATCACGGCGCGCACCGTCCGCCCGAGGGCGGCGCAGGCGGCCCGCCGGCGGCGACCGCTGAGCAGGTGGAACCGCGCCTCGCCCGTATCGAGCGGGTCGCGGGGGTCGGGGCGCCACGCGGGATCGGCGGGCCAGACCTGTACGGGAACGTCCTGCCCGTTGCGTTCGATGCTGTCCTTCAGCGCGATGAAGCTCTCAGTCGCTTCCCAGTCGGAGCGGCGGTCGGAGCCGAGGGGGTCGTCGATGCGCGCGGGGTCGAGGGCCAGTTCGCGCGCTCCCGAAAGAACGGCGGCGACGGCTTCGGCGCGGGCGGTGGAAAGATCGCCTTCTACCTGCGCGATGGCACCGGCCTTCCACGCGCCCCCCGCGCCCCGGGGGCGCGCGTCCGTCTCCTGAGAGGCGGCCTCTTCGGGCGCGGCGTCCCGCTCGTCGACGCGAGCCTTCATCTGCTCCAGAACGGAGCGGGGGATGGAGCGTTTCATGCGCCCTCTCCTTTCTTCTTGTCTTCTTCGGCAACATCTTCGGCATACATCGCGGTCATCCAGGTTTCCGCATGTCCGCGCCCGAGGCCGGGCCAGAGCCGCGACACGATGGCGTCGTTCACCGCATCGGCGTTGTCGACGAAGCGGTCTATTCCCTTCTTCTTGCCCCGCGTGTCCGGTTCGTATTCGTAGGCGCTCTGATAGACGTCCGCCGCATTGGCGATGGCGTCGGAGCGGGTGTAGAATACGGGCAGGATCTCGCCCGGACAGTTTTCCATCAGGGCCTGAAGCTGTGCGAGGTCCTGTTCGTTCGATCGCTGCACGATGGTCGGCAGGAGCATGTGCTCGCCTGCGCCGATCTCGATCCGATCATGGGCGAGGATATGCTGGAGCATCCCGAGCAGGCCGTTGGCGAAGGTGGCAAGGGTCGCGATGTCGAAGCCCTTCATCGTCTGCGGGATGACGAGGGAAGTCGAGGCGATGACGTTGTTGAGCTGGAACAGCGTCAGGGCGGGCTGATAATCGATGATGATGACGTCTAAGGTCTCGGTCAGGGCGTCTTGAACACGTTCAAGATCGGCGGCGCCCCAAGTGCCGGGGTCGAGATCGCCCGGTGCGGTTAGAGGGGGGTGCGCATCGCTCCAGGTATCGAGCGAATCGCGGAGATAGCGGTAGAAGCGCTTGCCGGCGGGGTTGGCGCGGAGGAGGCGGGCGATCTGGATCTCGCCTTCGGACGTTTCCGAATGGGCGGGGACGATGCGCATGCCGGGCCATCCGGTCGGCTGAAAGAACGAATCGAGCGTCTCGCCATCGTGATCCGTATACGATTGTTCACCGTTCGCATAGAGGCCCGCGAAATCGACCAGGGTGGGCGTATCCGCATCGGGCAGGCCGCCGGATTCCTCGCCCGCGAAGTAGAGGGTCAGCGTGTGCTGCGGGTCGGCATCCATCAGGCCGACCCGCATGCCGTAATTGAGCGACAGGTATTGCGCGAAATGGGCCGCCGACAGCGACTTGGCCGTGCCGCCCTTCTGGCTTGCGAAACTGATGACGGGAAGGGGGTCGAGCGGGGCGCGCCAAGCGAGATAGTCGCCGGGCCGCTTGGCCCCCGCTGCCATGAGGATACGGATGCGCATCAGTTCGGCGGCGGTGAAGACCCGTTCGCGGCCCTGATGCGCGCCGTCGGGAAAGCCGGGAGACTGTGCCGCGAACTTGGTGAGGTACTGGTAGGAGACGTCGAGCAGGCGGGCGCAGTGGCGCATGGAATACGACCGACGAGGTCGCTGCTTGAGGCGCAGGTCCTGGTTAGCGGTCAGGCGCGCGCGCTCCAGCCCGCGGCTCAGATCGGTCAGGTACTGTTCGAGCCGTCCCTTCGCCATGCGTATCTCCGTCGCGGGGTATGGTGTGCCCCGTCCTGCCCCTTCGATATCGACGTCATGCGCGAGTCGCGACTCACCCGGTCGACACAATAATGCCTTGTTGATGCCACCAGTAGCACGGTTATGGCATTATGCAACCGTTTTCGTGCGCCTACAGCGCAGTAAGGCATTCGGTTCGGTCGATCCACGATCCTGTCGTGCATCGTGTTCTATCTTGAACGCGTTCAAGATCGGGTCAGGTGAGGTCAATCGCCCTGCCGGTTCGCGCGCTCTCCTCCGCCGCTTCTCCCACGCGGACGGACCACAGGCCGTCATCGAGCGTGACCGTCGGCGCCCCGCCCTCCCGGACCATGCGAGCGAAATCGCGATGCTGGTAGTAGGTCGATCCGTGATGGTCTCCCGCACCGAGGATGCTGGCATCGACCTCTATCTCTTCACGGCGTTCGATCCGGTCGGCCCGGTCGGCGATGGCGATCTCGGAAGTACGTTCGACGCCGTCGGGGCTGAACCGGGCGGGGCCGGGGACGAATGCCTCGACGCGCGCTCGCTCGCCGGTGACGGCGACGGTTTCCTGCCAGTACGACCCTTCGGCGAACATGCACAGATCCAGCATGCCGCGCGCGCCGTTGGCGAAATCGACGACGACGAAACCGTTATCGACGATGTCGGGGCGGCGGCCGTCGTAGCGCTCGCCCGCGTGGTTCACGTCCGCCCCGGCGGAGGCGTAGACGCGCACGGGATCGGCGCGGAGCGCTCGGCGCATGAGGTCCCAGAAGTGACAGCATTTCTCGGTCATCGTTCCGCCCGTGCGCGCGTTGAAGCGGTTCCAGTCGCCGACTTTTTCGAGGAACGGAAAGCGGTGCTCGCGGATGGCGATCATGCGCGGGGTGCCGACGGTGCCTGCCGCGACCTCGTCGAGCAGGCGAGAAACAGGGGGCATGTAGCGGTATTCCATGGCGACCCAGACGAGGGCGGGGTCGGGCGCGCGGGCGATGATGTCACGGCACTCGGCGGCGGTGATGCCGAGCGGCTTCTCGCACAGGACGGGGCGACCGGTGGCGAGGAGGTCGAGTATCAGCGAGTGGTGCAGGTCGTTGGGCGCGGCGACGATATAGGCGTCGCACCGGTCTTCGGCGATCAGCGCGCGGTGGTTCGCATAGGGGGCGGCTCCGACGAGGGCGGCGGAAGTGGCGCGCTGTTCGTCATCGGGATCGGCGACGGCGGCGACGGTGACGTCGTCCAGCAGGGCGACGTTGCGGATATGCTCGCGGCCCATCATGCCTGCACCGACGAGACCGTATTTGAGCGAAGTCATGGGGCGCCTTTCGGAGGATGCTGCGGTCGGACTGTGTGCCCGATCCGCCGGAGCAAACTACGAACCGGCGCACAAGTCCATGACGGGCAGGCCCATGCGGGCGGCCATGTCGCGCAAAGCGTCGGCATGGTCGCCGTAGACGACGGCCATATGGTGCTCGATTCCGCTGGCCATCACACGCTCCAGCACGGTGCCCGCCGGGGCATCGAAGCGGATGGCGCCGGAGGTGCCGGTGAAGGCCATGGGGCGCTCCAGCATCTCTCCGCTCGCGATGATGGCCTTGGGCTGGCCGTGGGACTGGGACAGGCGGAACAAGGTGACGCGGCCCGGCTTGAGCGCGAATTCGAGGAGGAGCGGCATCCTGCGGTTGGTGTGGACGGTCGAGCCGGGACGACCGGCGGCCATGGAGGCGGGCGCCTGTCCGCAATGCCAGACGATGCCGGTGTCGTCGGCGGGGTCGATATCGACAAGGTCGACGAGGAAGACGGGGGCGTCGGCGGCGCGTTGCAGGGCGAGCTGGGTCAGCGCGCCCCAGACATCGGCCTCGCAGGCGCAGGGCACGCGCGCCTCGCCCAGCATGGCGGCGGGGCCGCACATCGCGCCGCCGTATTCGGTGAAGCTTTCGGGCCAACAGCGCAGGGCGAAGGCGTCGTAGGAACCGCGATCGCGGATCGTGTCGAGCGCGAGTTTCAGGCGCAGGGACTTGTCGAGCTGCTCCGGATCGAGGGTGTCGAGGCCGTCGAAGGCCGCGCCCGCTTCCTCGCGCAGAGCGGCGACAGGGGCCTCGCGCTGGCGGGTCGCGGCCTTGAAGAGGGTGTCGAGGTCGAGGGCGTCGACCCGTGCGCCGAAGCGGGTGGCGATGTCGGCCTCGTCGTAGCGACAGGTATCGAACCCCTCGGGGTGGGCGCCGATGCGGGCGATGCGCAACCCGTCGAGCGGGCGGGAGGTGCCGGGGGGCACGGCGGGGCAGGGCAGGGGGGTCGCCTCGCGCTGGCCGGCCAGGAGGGCGTCGAGGTCGGCGGCGCTGTTCGTGCCGGGGTCGGCGTAGAGGTATCCGAAGCGATGGCCGACCAGCCCGAGCGCATGGCTCGCGAGGTTGAGACCGCAGAACGCGTTGAGCCGCAACCGCCCGCCGACCCGCGCCTCGCGCGGCGCCCAGATCACGAGGGGGGTGGAGGGCAGGGCCTTGGCGGCGGCCATGAGGAAGGCGGCGTCGGTGAAGGTGACTTGCAGGACCATCAGCGCATCGACCGGCTCGCCCCGCAACCCGTCGAGCGCCGCCGCGCTGGCCTCCGCATCGAGGAGGAGGGTGCGGGGGCCGACCGTCTCGTGCCCCGCCGCGTCGAGCGCCGCGAGCATCCCCGCCAGCTTCTCTTCCGCAAAGGGAATGTCGAAGGTGGGGCGGGCGAGGGGGAGGAGGCCGATGCGCATTTCTACAGTCCCTGATAGCCGTGGCGGAAGCTGGCGTCGGCGGGGGCGAATCCCGCGCCGCCCTCCCCATAGCACGGATGGGTGGCCCATGGCGTGGCCTGCGCGTCGGTCAGGGTGTTGAGAGCGGCCATGTAGGCGCGTGATTCGCCCTCCAGCCCGGCGCGCATCGCGTCCCAGTCGGGGAAGGCGCCGAACGCGTCGAGCCAGATCGCGCGGCCCGCGAGGTAGCCCGATGCGCCCGCCCGATAGGCATGGGCAAGGACGTTGCGAAACTCGGGTTTTCCCGCTCCGGCGGAGAGCATGACCCACGGACGACCGGCGAGGCGGCCCAGTTCGTCGAAGATCTTCTGCAGGTCGGCGTCGTGGTCGCTGGCGATGTTCTTTGCCGCCACCGGGCTTTCGAGTTTGAAGACGTCCACGCCGTATTCCGGCTTGGCGAATTCCTCGACGGAACGCAGCACGTCATCGGAGCGCTTGGTGTTCATTTCGATGTACTCGCTCGTCTGCTCGGCATCGCTCGCGATGGGGTGGACGAGCAGCTCGAAGAGGTAGGGGATATCGTATTTCGCGCAGTCGTCGCCGACGCGCCGCGCCCAGTCCTGCTGATGCGCGAGGACCGACGGGTCGGCATCGGGGCGGTACCAGACGAGGACCTTCACCGCATCACCGCCCATGCGCTTGATCTTGGCGACGGACCAGTCGTCGATGGCGCTGGTGCGGCGACCGTTGCCGGTTTCCTCGAACAGCGAATCCTCCAGCGTGACGATCAGGCCCTTGGTCGGGGAGAGGTGATGCAGGCCCCGGGGGATGGCGTAATGGGGATCGAGGAGCATGGCGCTCGATTCGTTCTGGAGCGTCTCGACCAGCATCGCCTTGAAGCGGGCGACGTCGTCATAGGGGGCCTCGTCCGTACCGTAATGGGCGGCGATCGGTCCCTTGATCGGGGGGCGCTGGTCCACGGCGGTCATCTTGAAGAGGCCGCGGTCGTCGGCCATGCGGCGCATGCCCCACAGCTTGCCGGGGGTGAGATTCATGGGGTGGTCTCCTTGAGGAAGGCGTGCAGCGCGGGGCGGTCAGGGGTGGCGGCATGGCCGCCGAAGCGGGTGGTCTTGAGCGCGGCGACGGCGTTGGCGTGGCGGACGGCGGTGGTCTCGTCCGCGCCCTCTCCGAGGAAGAGGGCGAAGGCGCCGTGCCAGACGTCGCCCGCGCCGAGGGTGTCGACGGCGGTGACGGGGAAGGACTGGATTTCGGTGATCGTGCCATGGTGGAGCGCCAGCACCGGGGCCGCGCCGCGCGTGACGCAGAGCCATGCGGCGGGGTGGCGGCGGGCGGCATCGTGCAGGGCCTCCGCCATGTCGGGGATACCGGTATAGTCCGCAAGCCCCTGTTCCGAAAAGGCGATATGGCTTGCGCAGTCGAGCGCGGCGGATGCGATGGCGACGGGGGCTTCCGCGTCCAGCACGCCGGGCACCCCCCGCGCCCGGGCGGCGGCGAGCAGGGCGGCGGCTCCGGCGGGCCAGCGGGTATCGGCGAGGGCCGCGTCGAAATCTCGGGCGATAGGGGAGGGGGGGTCGGCGAAGAGACCGTCGTCCCGGTGGTTGACGATCATCCGCTCGCCCGCCGCGTCGACCATGATGGCCGAGCGCGGGGTCGGGCGGCCCCGGTCGCAGTGGAGGAGGGCGGTGTCGATGCCTTCGCCCGAGAGGGTCCGCGCGATCAGGTCGCCGAAGGCATCGCCCCCGATGCGCCCCAGAAACGCGACATCGCCGCCGAGCCGCGCGGCCGCGACGGCCGCGTTCAGCGCGCAGCCGCCGGTGGTCAGATCGGTAGCCCTGGCCCTGTGCTTTTCGGGCCGGGTCGGGAGGGTGTCGACCCCGAAGATCAGGTCGACGGTCGCGATTCCGGCGCAGAGGAGGCGGGTCATTGGAGTAAGCCTGCGGAAATTTCGAACCTATCAGCGCAGTCTTGCACAATCGGGGTGATCGCGCCCCAGAACGTCGCGGCAGATGATCGTGACCTGAACGCGGAGTTCATCCAGACTTTCTCGCATTTCGGGTGTTTCAGAGGAGCCGTTCCGTCCGCCTTCCAGCATAATCACCGATAACCGGGCCAGCGTGCTCGCGGTGATCCGAACCCATTCATCCTGTTCCAGATCGCGTCGTTCGATCTCGCTTCGCATATCCTTGCCGATGGTCGCGAATCCGGCTTGCAATTCTTCTCGCAACACGTCGGTCGATCTTTCTACAGACAGTTCGAGGGAGTCGAAGCGGGTGTTCACATCGCTGAACCGCCCTTCGATTCCACTAAGGCGAGCATTTACGTCATCGACTCGGGCGCCCACATCGTCGAAACGTTCGTTCGTTGCGATGATGGCTGTCTCGACCCCGCGAAGGGAAATATCAACCACGAAGAAGACAGCTGCTGCACAAAAGAGCGCGGATGTGAGCGCCGCTACGGCAATCCGCGTAATGAAGACGTTCAGGTTTTCCATGGATCGAGTTTACCAGAACGGAGACCGCGCGCCAGTTAGATTTCCGGCGCACGGCGTTTTGGGTCGTTATTCGGCGGCCGACTGGAACTCGGCGTTCAGCTGCGCCTCGCAGTCGCGCACGGCGCCCTGTGCCGCCTCGATCCACTCGGTTCCGAACTGCTCCTCGTACCAGCCCCAGACGGGCTGGGCCGATTCCTGGAACGCGGCCTTCTCGTCGGCGGTCGGCGAATAGATGGTGCCGCCCGCATCGCGAAACGCCTGAAACGCCGCGACCGATTTGAGCTTGGGCATCTGCCGCGCGGTCCATTTCAGCTCCTGAAAGCCGTCATAGACGATGCGCTTGAGGTCGTCGTCCATGTCCTGGAACGTGTCCTCGTTCATCCACCACAGCGCGCCCATATAGGCGTGACCGTCGAGGATGATGAAGTTCAGGTGGTCCTGGAACTTCATGTTCACGATGTCGGTGATGCCGTTCTTCGTGCCCTCGACCACGCCGGTGCCGAGCGAGGTGTAGACTTCCGGCCAGGCGATGGGGGTGGGCGAGCCGCCCATGGATTTGACCAGCTCGATCTGGATATCCGCGCCGATGGTGCGCAGCTTGAGGCCCTTGACGTCTTCGGGGGATTTCACCTGCGTGTCGGTGGTCGCGATGTTGCGCCAGCCGCCCGTGTTGGAGATGGCCATGAGGCGCGCGGCGCCCACGTCCTCGAGCACGGCATTGCGCAGCTTCTTGGTCAGCGGACCGTCGAAGACGCATTCGGCGACGCGGTCGGACGGGAAGAGATAGGGCAGGTCGAGGAACTGCGCGGGCGGATACCAGCCCGCGAGGCCGCCATTGGTCGTGATGAAGATGTCGAGGCGACCGTCGAGCAGCGCCTCGGAGCATTCGTCGGCATTCGAGCAGAAGCGCCCGTTCGGGTAGATCTCGACCGCGAGCGCCCCGTTGGACGCGCCCTCGACGTAGTTCTTGAGGACGAGCGAGCCATCGTAATCCTCGTCGTCCTCGGACCCGAGAAAGGCGATCTTGAGCGTCTGCGTTTCCATATGCGCGTCGGCGAGGGCCGGTGCGGCGGCATGGGCCGTGAGGGCAGCGGCGGTGGCCCCTGCGGCGGCGAGCGTGCGCCAGAATGTCATGATGTCTCTCCCTGTGTTCATATGTGTGCCAACGGTCTTGACGCCGCCGATCATGGGATGAGTAGAGCGCGAAACGGGGGCGATGTAAACCGGGGGGCTTGCCTTGGCTTTCCGCTCAACCGACTTTCCGGGAATGGTACATCAACCGTTGAAGCGTACACCATGACGTCTCAGCATTTCGAAGGGAGTGATGCAGTTGACATCATGTGCAGCGCAGGCATCCGGTATCTTGATGTTCTGTTTACTGCCCGGCGCGGATCTTTCGAGTGTGACAACCTCGTGGCCCTCGCATTTGGCGTGTGCGACGAGAAAAGCGTCTGCCTTGCCGAGGAATCCGGTGACTGCTGCCGTCGTGTATCCGTTGCTTGCCGCCCAAGTGGAGACTTCTTTCATTGCATTGTTGACCGCTGCGGTCTGCGGGAGGAACAGAGCCGATCCATGAAACTCGACCCAGTGCTTTATCTGGTCGTCCTTCACGCATAGTTCGCGTTTGACACGTTCTATGCTCGCCACTTGGCCATGGCTTGCCGCTCGCAGGATCCAGTTCCAGTAACCATCGCAGATGTCGAATGCGTAGTAGCTGTTCGCCGGTGTCAAGAACGTATCGCTATCCAGAAGCAGCATCACGCGGGCATACCGATATGTCGAGCTTCCTTCCGAAGAACCTCCGTGCTTTTCACACCGAGGAGATTCAGCGCTTCGCCCATCAGGGTGCTGCCTTCGAATGCAGAGCCGATGACGGCCCTGGCGAATTGCGGATCGACCCGTGCATTCATCGAGTTGTAGAAGTTGCCCCCGCTGGAAGTCTGGGGAGAGATCGACTTCAGATATTCCAATTCACCCTCGTATGCTGCGCTGAACGTGTCGTAGTCGATACGGCCAATATCCTTGATCCGGCGCAATGCAACCAAGGTACTTACGCGGAAGGTTTTTGCAACTAACCGTTTGAGCGTATCCAGATCGCCTTCGAGAGGCATCTCTCCGAGCATGGTCAAGGGCACCAGAATTTCGGCAGCTACGGAATTGCACCAGCGTTCGATATCGGCATCCGGCGCGTAACGTTCCGGCAGGTCACGCGCGCGGACGAGGCTGATCCCGCTTGCACCGAGCCACAGATGCGCGATCTCGTGCGCGATGGTGAATATCTGGGCCGCTTTTGTATCTGCGTTGTTGACGAATATCAGGGGTGCATACTCGTCTGCGATGGCAAAGCCGCGAAACTCCTGTGGGTCGAGTTTTCGACTCGTATTATTGCCGACGATACCGTTTATCATGACGAGAATGCGGGACTCACGAACAGTACCGATAAGGTATCGAAGAAAGTCCTGCCAGCTGCCTGCTCCGCTTCTACCTCCGACCTCAAGGCGCAGGTTTGCACGAATGCTTCCCGCCACCTGCTGCGCACCCATCCCCAAGCTGGCCGAACCGATGAAATCCAGAGGTGCGGCATCATTTGCAACAAGGTGAGCACGATACCATTGCTGACGTCGTTGGCAGGTATGAATCGTATCTATTAGGTCAAGGCTTGGTCGGTCTGGCGGAGCCGTACTCGCCATTCGCCGAAAATCGGGGAGTGGAAGTTCTTCGTCTTCGGGAGGATGCTGTAGAAACAGCATTCCCACAGGTACGCGCAATACGCTCGCCAACTGATCCAGCTGACGATCTGTCGGCCCACTTTTACCGTTTTCCCATTCAGGGTATTTCGGAAATCTGGTCGCAAGAGTTTCGACCGGAACATTGGCCCTGTTCCTCGCCCATCGTAACACATCGGGTGCAACTTCAACTCGGGCCATGACAGTTCACCTTCTTCTCGAACATGAACCTACGCAGTTCGCAACATTTGGTAAAGGCGAACGGTGCATGAGAGGTTATCGCTCATTTTTTTCATCAATGCAGCCCCAGCAGCCTCGGCAGGAACAGGACGAACTCGTCGACGAAGGTAATGAGGAAGATCACGGCGACTTCCACCGCGAGGAAGGGGAGCATGGCCCAGGCGATGGCTTCCACGCGTTCCTTCGATACCGACGACGCGACGAACAACACGAGGCCCATGGGCGGCGTCGCCAGCCCCACGGTGACGTTGACGCACATGACGATGGCGAAATGGACGGGGTCGATGCCGATCTGGTCCACGAAGACCTTGGACAATATCGGGCCGAGGATGAGGATGGCGGGGCCGGCGTCGAGGAACATGCCGACGACAAAGAGCATCAGGTTGAGAAAGATGAGGAGGAGGATGCGGTTGTCGGTCAGGCCCAGCACGAACTCGGCCATCATCTGCGCCGCGCCGACCTGGTCCGCGACCCAGGAGAAGGACTTGGACGCGCCGATGAGCAGGAGGATGACGCCGGAGGCGACGGCGGCGCGCAGGAAGACGGCCGGGAGGTCGCCGAATTTCAGTTCCTTGATGATGAAGAGCGCGACGACGAGGGCGTAGGCGGCGGCGACCCCGGCGGCTTCGGTGGGGGTGAAGAAGCCGGTGAGGATGCCGCCCAGCAAGATGACGGGGGTGAGCAGGGGCCAGAACGTCGCCTTTCCCGCGCTCGCCGTCTCGCGCCACGTCGCCTTGGTATTGGCGACGGGGAAATCGTTCTTGACGGCGAGATACCACGTCACGGCCATCAGCCCGCCGCCGATCATCAGGCCCGGCACGATCCCCCCCGCGAAGAGGGCCGCCGGGGAAACGCCCATGATGAAGGCGTAGATGATCATGATGCCGGATGGCGGGATGATGGGGCCGATGACGGAGCTGGCGGCGGTGACGGCGGCGGCGAACTTGCGGGAATAGCCGTTCTTCTCCATCGCCGGGATGAGCATCGAGCCGAGCGCGGAGGTATCGGCCACCGCCGAGCCGGAGAGACCCGCAAAAAGCATCGACGCCATGATGTTTACATGCGCCAGCCCCCCGCGCACATGCCCGATCAGGGATTGCGAGAACTGGACGAGGCGAGTGGTGATGCCGCCGGTGTTCATCAGCTCCCCGGCGAGGATGAACATCGGCAGGGCCATGAGCGGGACCGAGGACATGCCGGAGAAGAGTTGGCTGAGGACCGAGTTGAGGTCGCGGGTCTTGAATTCGCCCCCCCACTCGTTGGCGATGACGAGGCCGGATGCGCCGAGCAACCCGAAGACGACCGGGATCGACAGGGCGAGCGAAGCGAGGAACAGCCAGAGGAAGGCGACTTTCATCGGGGGTCACTCCCGGTATGGAGGGCGATGGCGGGCGCGTCCATGGTGTCGGTGAAAGTGCCCTCGAAGCTGCGGATCGGGGGGATGCCGGGGTCGTGGGGGTGGATGATGCCGAGGGTGTGGCGGGCCAGAAGCTCGACATTGGCGAGGATCATGGCGGCGATGCCGACGGGCATGACGAGGAAGACGGTGCGCCACTCGATGCCGATGACGGGGATCTTCATGCGCGCCTTGAAGGGGCGGATTTCCGACAGGTCGAGACCCGTGATCGCGTTGATGAAGGCGGATAGCGGGGCGGGGTTCACGCCCACCTTGCGCAGGGCCAGATCGAGGCCGACGAGCAGGATCGCGAGGATGAGGAGGTGGAGCGCGAGCGAATGGACGTGGTGTAAGCGCCCCGGCATCGCATCGCGCAGCAGGTCGAGCGCGACGTTGGCGCCGCGTCGATACGCGACGGGCGCGACGGTGAAGGCGAGGACGGGGAGGAGGATGAGCATCACCTTTTCCGTCCACGGCGCGGCGATGCCCGAGAGCCGCGCGACCACCGTCCAGACCACCGTACAGAGCATCGCCACTGTCAGGAGGGTGGAGATCGGGTTCAGCACGCGCTCGATCAGGCGGTTGAGCAGGCGCAGGAGGCGGATGAGGGGCAACAGGAGCGTTTTCATCTGGGGACCCCTTCAGGTCATGATCTGGCCACCGTCGACATTGATGCACTGGCCGGTGACGTAGGCGGCGTCCTCGCTCAGGAGGAAGGCGATGACGGTCGCCACCTCGCGCGGGGTGCCGAAGCGGCGCAGCGGGATTTCGTTCAGCAGGCGCTCGCGCCGCCGCTTGATGACGGGGGCGGCCATGCGGGTGTCGATGATGCCGGGGGCCAGCGCGTTGACGGTGGCTTGCGTGGCGAGGCGGCGGGCGAGGGCGCGGGTCAGGCCGACGATGCCGCCCTTGGCCGCCGAATAGGCCACCGCATCGACCGCGCCCCGCCGGAACGCGAGCGAGGACATGAAGACGAGCCGCCCTGCGCCGTCCTCGGGCAGGCGATCGGCCATCGCGGTCGCGAAATCGTAGGCGTTGCGCAGGTTGGCGGCCATGGTGCGGTCCCAGACTTCGGGGTCGTCGCCCAGATCGGGGTCGTCTTCCATGATCCCGGCGAGGTGGACCAGCCCGGTCAGGGCCTCGCCGTCCCGCTCACCGGCGGAAAGCGCCAGACGCGCCTGCATCGTATCGTCCGCCCGCCCGGCGTGATGGCTCGCGCCGTATTGCGCGGCGAGGGGGGCGAGGGTCGCGTCGTCCAGATCGATCAGATGCAGCGCATGCCCGCGCTCGGCCAGCACCGCGCAGACGGCCCTGCCGATATCGCCCGTCGCCCCGGTCACCGCGATCCGGCCCGCCATCGTCCATCCCTCCCCGCGCCGCGTTGATCCGCGATCGTCAGAGGGCCACGTTAGGCGCGAACGTCGCGCGGGCACAAGGGGCATGCGTTCTCGACAGCCGGGACGGTTCGTGAATATCCTGCGCGCCACCTTCACGGACAGAAAGACGCTTCATGCTCAGGACCGGACTCCTCGGCGCGGGCCGCATCGGCCAGGTGCACGCCCCCAATATCGCGGCCCATCCGGGCAGCACGCTGGCCGCCATCTCCGATTTTCACGCCCCCGCCGCCGAAGCGCTGGCGGGGCGGTTCGGGGCGGCGGTGCGGACCTCCGAAGAGATCATCGCGGACCCGGAGATCGACGCGGTGCTGATCGCCACCTCGACCGACACGCATGCGGACCTGCTGGAGGCGGCGACGGCGGCGGGGAAGGCGGTGCTCTGCGAGAAGCCGGTGGACCTGAGCCTCGCCCGCGCCCGAGAGTCGGCGCGCATCGCGGGGGGAACGGGGCGGCCCGTGATGGTGGCGCTTAACCGGCGGTTCGACCCCAACTTCGCGGCGCTGAAGAGGGCGCTGGACGGGGGGGAGATCGGCAGGGCGGAGCTTTTGTCCATCACGTCCTTCGACCCCGCGCCCCCGCCGCTCGACTATATCCGCGTCTCGGGGGGCCTGTTCCGGGACATGATGATCCATGATTTCGACATGGCGAACTTCCTGATGGGCGAGGTGCCGGTTGCGGTCACGGCCTTCGGGTCGGCGCTGGTCGATCCGGCCATCGGGGAGGCGGGGGACGTGGATACGGCGGTGGTCACGCTGACCTATGCCGACGGGCGGCTCGCGGCGATCAAGAACTCGCGCCGCGCCGCCTTCGGCTACGACCAGCGGGTCGAGGTGCTGGGGGCGGCGGGGATGCTCCAGGCGACGAACGTGCTGGAGAATACGGTCGTGAAATCGACGGCAGACGGCGTGAGCGGGGCCAAGCCGATGCACTTTTTCTTGGAGCGCTACGCCGCCGCCTATGCCGCCGAATGGGCCGCCTTCGTCGCGGCGGTCGGCGGGGGGATGGCAGTGCCGGTGACGCTGGAGGACGGCATCGCGTCGCTGGCGATGGCGGAAGCGGCGACGCGGTCGGTGGCGGAGGGGCGGAGTGTGCGGGTGGAGGAGGTTTAGAAGTCAGCGCCGCCCCGGGCTTGACCCGGGGCCTCCTTGAGTGAAGTGCTTAGCGTGAGTTCGGCGCGTTGCTGAAGGAGGCCCCGGGTCAAGCCCGGGGAGGGGAAACCTTCGGACTCCCGTTCACAAATCTCAGACGACAGAGACTCTCATGACACCTCCCCTCGACATCATCACCATCGGCCGTTCCTCCGTCGATCTCTACGGCGGGCAGGTCGGCGGGCGGCTGGAGGATATGCGGTCCTTCGACAAGTATATCGGCGGCTCGCCCACCAATATCGCCATCGGCACCGCGCGGCTCGGCATGCGCTCGGCGGTCATCACCGGCGTGGGCGACGAGCATATGGGGCGTTTCGTCGTCGAGCAGTTGGAACGCGAGGGGGTGGACACGACGGGGGTGAAGGTGGACCCGGATCGCCTGACCGCGCTGGTCATCCTCGGCATCCGGGACAGCGAGCGCTTCCCGCTCATCTTCTACCGCGAGGACTGCGCGGATATGGGCCTGACGGAAGACGACATCGACCCCGCCTTCATCCGCACCGCCCGCGCCGTGGTCGCCACCGGCACCCATCTGAGCCATCCGCGCGTGGAGGGCGCGACGCTCAAAGCGCTGCGCGTGGCACGGGAGGCGGGGATGCGGACGGCGCTGGATATCGATTATCGCCCGAACCTATGGGGCTTGGCGGGGCACGGCGACGGGGAGAGCCGCTTCGTCGAGAGCGGGGCGGTGACGGCGAAGCTGCAAGGGGCCTTGCCGCTCTTCGACCTGATCGTCGGGACGGAAGAGGAATTCCACATCGCCGGGGGGACGACCGACACGCTCGCCGCCCTGCGCGCCGTGCGGGCGGTGTCGGATGCCACGCTTGTCTGCAAGCGCGGGGCGGCGGGGGCGGTGGCCTTTACCGGGGCCATTCCCGATACGCTCGACGGGGGCGAGGCGGGACCGGGCTTTCCGGTCGAGGTGTTCAACGTGCTGGGCGCGGGGGACGGGTTCATGTCGGGGCTGCTCAAGGGGTGGATGGATGATGAGAGTTGGTCCACGGCGCTGAAATACGCCAATGCCTGCGGTGCCTTCGCCGTCTCGCGCCACGGCTGCGCGCCCGCCTATCCGTCGTGGGAGGAGATGCGGTTCTTCTTCGAGCGGGGGATGGTGCGGGCGGATCTGCGCAACGATGCGGAGCTGGAGCAGGTGCATTGGGCGACCAACCGGCCCGGGGCGTGGGAGACGATGCGCGTCTTCGCCTTCGACCACCGGTCGCAATTCGAGGAGATGGCGGGGGCGACGCCGGAGCGGATCGGCGCGTTCAAGGCGCTGTGCCTGCGCGCCGCCGTGGCGGGGGCGGAGGGGGCGCCGGGGCACGGGGTGCTGTGCGACGGGCGTTTCGGACGCGAAGCGCTGTATGCCGCCGCCGAGACGGGTCTCTGGATCGGACGCCCCGTCGAGCTGCCGGGGTCCCGTCCCCTCGCGCTGGAACCCATCCTCGGCCCCGATTGCGGCGGATTGGCCGAATGGCCGCGCGATCATGTGGTCAAATGCCTGTGCTTCGCGCACCCGGATGACGACGCGGCGATGTGGGCGGCGCAGATCGGGACGGTGGCCCGCGTCTTCGCGGCGGCGCGGCGGGCGGGGCTGGAATTCCTGCTGGAGGTCATCCCGTCGAAAGTCGGGCGGGTGGACGACACCACGAGTTTCTTGCGCGTCGAGGACGACACGACCCCCCGCGTGATCCAGCGGTTCTACGACGCGGGCATCTTCCCCGACTGGTGGAAGCTGGAGCCGTTCGACACCGACGCGGCGTGGCAGGGCGCGGTCGACGCCATCGAGCGCAACGATCCGCGCACCCGGGGCATCGTCGTGCTGGGTCTCGATGCTCCGGCGGAGACGCTGGCCGCCTCCTTCGCGCTGGCCGCGCGGCAACCGCTGGTCAGGGGCTTCGCGGTCGGGCGCACTATTTTCGGCGACGCCGCGCGGGCATGGATGGCGGGGGAGATGGACGACGCGGCGGCGGTGGAGGCGATGCGGGGGCGCTACGCGGACCTGTGCGCGGTGTGGGATGCGGCGCGGGGGGCGATGCCGGGCGACATGTGAGTCGCAAAACGAGAGGAACGGGGCGATTCCAAGGTTCCGGCCCCCGAATCGCCGCTTTCCGGGCGGTATGATCCTTGCTGTTCGATGAAGACGAAGGCATTTCGCCCGTTCTCCCCCTGGAAAGGAATTCGCATGGTTCTTCGCCTCATGACGCCCGCCGCATGCGCCCTGTCGATCCTGATGATGGCGGCCCCGGCCCTTGCGCAGGATAACGGTGCCGCCGAACTGGCCAGGATGCAGGCCGAAATGGCCCGCGAACAGGCCAAGATGCAAGCGGAGATGGCACGCGAGCAGATCAAGATGCAGGCCGAGATGGTGCGCGAGCAGACCAAGATGCAGGCCGAGATGGCCCGCGAGCAGTCCAAGATGCAGGCCGAGATGGCGCGCGAACAGGCGAAGATGGCCCGAGAATTCGCCAAGCGCCAACGCGAGCTGGAGCGCGAGGCGATGAAGCGCCGGCAGATCGCTCCCCAGGGCCAGCCGGCAGCTCCCCTCTACCTGCCCGCCCCGGCGGCCCCGATCTACGAGCAGTCGGGGGTGCCTCTCTACGTGCCCGCCGCCCCGGCGGCGCCGTCCTACGTGGTCGCTCCTGCGGCTCCGGCCTATGAGCAGACGACCGCGCCGTCCTACGTGGTCGCCCCTGCGGCTCCGGCCTACGATCAGTCGGCGGCGCCATCCTACGTGGTCGCTCCTGCGGCTCCTGCCTACGAACAGACGACCGCGCCGTCCTACGTGGTCGCTCCCGCGGCTCCGGCCTACGATCAGACGACCGCGCCGTCCTACGTGGTCGCTCCCGCGAACCCGGTCTTCGATCCGCCCGCCCGCGTTGCGGCTCCGGCAACGTTCCGCGCGGCGACGCCCGTCGCCGATGCCGATCCGTCCTACGAACCATGGCCCGGTGCGGAGCAGGGCGCGGCCCCGGCGGCGCCGTCCTACGGCCGTGAATACGCCCCCGGCGCGAACCGCGCCGACGGGCCGGAGCCTATCGATCTCGTGCCTGACTATTACGGCACGCTCTCCGGCGGAAGCTGATGCCCGCACCGGGATGACGGGCGGCATCCCCCCGGAGGCAAGGCGTCTCCGGGGGGTGGAGCAGTCTAACCCGGCATCTTCTCGAACGCCTTCAGCGAGTCGTCGAGGACGGTCGCGTTCATCTTGCTCGATACGTAGACGTTGACCTTGGGCGCGAATTCCGCCTGTTCCTCGATCAGCCCGGCGCGCAGGCCCAGCATCCCCTCGCGGGCCGAGTTCTGGGTGAAGAGCGGGGTCCCGCAATCGCCGCAGAACGACTTGGTCATCGTGGTGCCCGCGTCCGACTTGTGCTGGAAGGTTTTCGGCGTGCCGGTAAGCGTCACGTCGCTTTCCTTCACGAACATCAGCGTGGCATAGGCGCTGCCGGTGGAATGGCGGCAATCGGTACAGTGACAGTTCGCCATGACCGGCACATCGCCGTTCGCCTCGAACGAGATATCCCCGCACAGGCATTTTCCGGTAAGTCTGGGCATCGGCTTTCCTTCGTCTCTCGGCATCATCGCCTTCGTAAGACTACCGAGGGAGGGGCCGTGATTACAACCCGGACTTTTCGCGGGGCCGCGCCGCCATGCCTTCGATACGGGCGCTTCCTCTTGTCCGCACCCCCGCCCTGTGGCAACAGGTCGGGCATCTCTCACACGGGACAGGCGGCCCGCTTCCATGACCCCCATCCTTCTCGTCGAGCAGATCCTCAACGGCATCCAGTCCGGGATGACGCTGTTCCTGATGGCGGCGGGGTTGACGCTGGTGTTCGGGGTGATGGGGCTGATCAACCTCGCGCACGGGTCGCTCTACATGATCGGGGCGTTCGCCGCCGCTGCGGTGGCGGGGGCAACGGGATCTTTTGCGCTGGCGCTGATGGCGGCGCTGGCGGCATCGGCGGCGGCGGGGGCGGTGGTCGAGCGGGTGGTGATCCGGCGGCTCTACGACCGGGACCATCTCGACCAAGTGCTGGCCACCTTCGCGCTCATCCTCGTCTTCTCGGAGGGGACGCGGTGGCTGTTCGGGTCGTTCCCGCTCTATCTCGATATCCCCGATGCGCTCTCCGGTCCCGTGACCCTGCCCGGCGGGATCGAGTACCCGCGCTACCGCCTCGCCATCATCGCCATCGGGGCGGCGGTGGCGGCATCCTTGGGCCTCCTCATCACGCGCACGCGGCTGGGGGTGCGGATACGCGCGGGGGAGAACGATCGGGAGATGATCGCGGCGCTGGGGGTCGATATCTCGCGGCTCTACACGGTGGTCTTCGCGCTCGGGGCGGGGCTGGCGGGGCTGGCCGGGGCGCTGGTCGGCGCGATCCGGTCGGTGCAGGTGGGGATGGGGGAGCCGGTGCTGATACTGGCCTTCGTCGTCATCGTGATCGGGGGGATCGGGTCGATCCGGGGGGCGCTGGTCGGCGCGCTGCTGGTGGGGATGACGGATACGCTGGGGGGCGTGCTGCTGCCGCCGTTCTTCGGGTTGTTCATGGAGGGGTCGGCGGCGGCATCGCTCGGGTCGTCGCTGGCGTCGATGCTCATTTACGTGCTGATGGCGGGGGTGCTGGTGGTTCGGCCTTCGGGGTTGTACGGGGGGCGGGCATGACCCGCGAAACCCTCGTCAACATCGCCCTTGCGCTCCTCCTTCTCGCGGTCCCGCTCTGGGCATACACCGCCGACGAGCCGTTCATCATCACCCTCGCCACCCGCGCGGCGATCCTTGCGCTGGCGGGCGTGGGGCTGAACCTCGCGCTTGGCACCGGCGGGTTGGTCAGCTTCGGCCATGCGGCGTTCTTCGGGGTGGGGGGGTACGCCATGGGCATCCTCGCCAGCCATGCGCAGGGGTACGTGCCGCTCATGGAATGGCCCTTCACGGTCGAGGGGACGAAATCCATGCCGGTTATCTGGCTGGTCGCCATGCTTTCGGCGGGGCTGGCGGCGCTCGGCATCGGGGCGCTCAGCCTGCGGACTTCGGGCGTCTACTTCATCATGATAACGCTCGCTTTCGGGCAGATGTTCTACTACTTCGCCATAAGCTGGCCCGCCTATGGCGGCGAGGACGGGCTGTCGATCTATGTCCGCAACGGGTTTCCGGGGCTGAACACGCTCGACCCGATCCAGTTCTTCGCGCTGGCCTATGCCCTCCTCATGCTTGCCCTCTTCGCCATGGGCCGCCTCGCCCGCGCGCCCTTCGGTCTGGCGCTGAACGCCGCGCGGCAGAGTACCGAACGGGTAGAGACGGGCGGCATCGGGGTCTATCGCCTGCGCCTGACGGCGTTCGCGGTGTCGGGGGTGGTGACGGGGCTGGCCGGGGCCTTGTTCGCGGATCTCAACCGCTTCGTCAGTCCGACGATGTTCAGCTGGCAGACGTCGGGCGAGATCATGGTCTTCGTCATTCTCGGCGGGGTCGGGCGGCTCTTCGGGCCGGTGGCGGGCGCGATGCTGTTCATCGTGCTGGAGCATATGCTCGGAGGGGTGAGCGAGTTCTGGCATATCTGGCTCGGGGCGATTCTCCTTTTCGTCGTATTGTTCGCGCGGGGCGGGATCGTCGGCGCGCTGGCGGGGCGGGCGGATGGATAGCATTCTGGAAGTGCGGGGAGTCTCGAAATCCTTCGGCGCGCTCGCGGCCTGCGACGCCGTCTCGCTCGACCTGCGCGCGGGGGAGATCCACGCGCTGATCGGGCCGAACGGGGCGGGGAAATCGACCCTCATCAAGCAGATCGCCGGGAGCCTCGCCCCCGATGCGGGGACCGTGCATCTGGCGGGGGAGGACGTGACAGCCCTCGACGTCGCGGCCCGGGCGCGGCGGGGGCTGGCGCGGACGTTTCAGGTGTCGGCGCTGGCGATGGAGGACACGGCGCTCCAGAACGCGATGATCGGGGCCTTGGGGGCGGCGGGGGCCGCGCTGCGCTTCTGGCGTCCGGCATTGGCGGATCGGGAGTTGCGCGGGGTGGCGGAGGCGGCGCTGTCGCGGGTCGGCCTCGGCGACGTGACGGGCATGCGCGCGGCGGCGCTGTCGCACGGGCAGAGGCGCCAACTCGAAGTCGCCATCGCCCTGACGCAGGTGCCGAAAGCCTATCTGATGGACGAGCCGATGGCGGGGTTGGGCGAGACCGGGTCGGAGGAGATGACGGCGCTGCTCGGTGGCCTGCGGTCCGAGGCCCCCATCCTGCTGGTCGAGCACGATATGCGCGCCGTTTTCGCTCTGGCCGACCGGATCAGCGTGCTGGTCTATGGCCGCATCGTCGCGACGGGGACGGTGGACGAAATCCGCGCCGACCCGGAAGTGCGCCGCGCTTATCTGGGGGAGGGGGCATGAGTCTGCTCACGGTCCAGAACATGGCCGCGCAGTACGGGGCGGCGCAGGCCCTCTTCGACGTGTCGCTGAGCGTGGCCGAGGGCGAGGTGGTCGCGCTGCTGGGCCGTAACGGCATGGGCAAGACGACGACGATCCACGCGATCTGCCGCATGTTGCCGCGCGTGACGGGGCGGGTGGTCTTTGCGGGGGAGGACCTGCTTGCGCTCCCCTCGCACCGGGCCGCGCGGCTGGGTCTGGGGCTGGTGCCGGAGGGGCGGCGGGCGTTTGCGTCGTTGACGGTGGCGGAGAACCTGAGCGCCGCCGCGCGGCCCGGGGAATGGGATTTTACCCGGGTCGCGGCGCTCTTCCCCCGGCTGGCCGAGCGGCGGGGCCAGAGGGCGGCGTCCCTGTCGGGGGGCGAGCAGCAGATGCTGGTGATCGGGCGCGCGCTGATGACCAATCCGCGCCTGTTGCTGCTCGACGAGGCGACGGAAGGGCTGGCCCCGCTGGTGCGGCAGGAGATATGGGATGCCATCGCGGCGCTGAAGGGCGGGACCGGTCTCTCGATCCTCGTGGTCGACAAGTCCCTGCGCGAGTTGCGGCAGGTGGCCGACCGCGCGGTGGTGCTGGAGCGGGGGCGCACCGTCTGGACGGGGACGATGGACGCGCTGACGGATGATGTGACCGAACGATACATGGGGATGGGGCGATGATGATCGACTGGGACGATGCCTTGGACAATTCGGGATATATCGAAGGCGCGGCGGAGTTCCCGGCCCGATGGACCCGCTCGGCGGCCCATGCGCGGGGCGAGCTGGCCGGGGAATGCGACATCGCGTACGGAAGCGGCCCGCGCGAGGCGTTCGACCTGTTCAGGCCCGCGCAGACCCCGCAGGGCCTCGTCGTCTTCGTCCATGGCGGCTACTGGCACAAGTTCGACCGGTCGTACTGGTCGCATCTGGCGCGGGGTCCGCTGGCGGCGGGATGGGCCGTCGCGATCCTCGAATACCCGCTCGCGCCCGAGGTCCGCATCGCCGGGATCACCGCTGCCGTGGGGCGCGGGGTCGAGGCGGCGGCGGGCCGGGTGGCCGGGCCGATGCGGCTCGTCGGCCACTCGGCGGGGGGGCATCTGGTGACGCGGATGATCTGCGAGGATACGCCGCTCGGCCCCGACACGCTCGACCGCCTCGCCCGCGTCGTGTCGATCAGCGGCGTGCACGACCTGCGCCCGCTGCTGGCGACGACGATGAACGGGACGCTCCGCCTGACGGACGCGGAGGCCGCGAGCGAAAGCCCCGCGCTGATCGCGCCCCTGCCCGGCATCCCCGTCAGCGCGTGGTGCGGCGCGCGGGAGCGGCCCGAATTCCTGCGCCAGACGCGCCTGTTGACGGAAGCGTGGGGATGGTTCGGGCTGGGGGAGGGCGCCACGGGCATCGACGCGCTCGGCACGTTCGAGGACGGTGAGAACCATTTCACGGTGGTCGACGGTCTCGCCACCCCCGATTCTGACTTGATGCACGAGGTGCTGCGACCATGAGCGTTTCCCTGCCCCGGAAAGACCTGTTCGATATCCCTGAAGGGGTCATCTACCTCGACGGCAACTCCCTCGGCCCGCTCCCCCGCGCCGTGCCCGCGCGCATGGCCGACATGATCGGCGCGGAATGGGGCGGGCGGCTGATCCGGGGGTGGAACGATGCGGGGTGGATGGCGCAGCCGGGGCGCGTGGGCGATACGGTCGCGCGGCTGATCGGGGCGGCGCCGGGGACCGTGACGATGGGCGACACGCTGTCGGTCAAGGTCTACCAGACCCTCGCCGCCGCGCTGGCCATGCGGCCCGGGCGGCGGGTGGTGCTGTCGGATACGGGCAACTTTCCGACCGATCTCTACATGGCCGATGGGCTGATGGAGACGCTGGATCAGGGCCACACCCTGCGCACCGTCGCGCCCGAGGAGGTGGCCGGGGCCATCGACGACACCGTCGCCGCCGTCCTGCTGACGGAGGTCGATTACCGCACCGGGCGGAGGCACGACATGGAGGCCATCACCGCCCGGGCGCGAGGGGCCGGGGCGATCATGATCTGGGATCTCGCGCATAGTGCCGGGGCCGTGCCGGTCGATCTGGCCGGGTGCGGGGCCGAGTTCGCGGTGGGGTGCACGTACAAGTACCTCAACGGCGGCCCGGGCGCGCCCGCTTTCGTCTACGTCCGCCCCGACCTGATCGATACCGTCCGCCCGGCGCTGGCGGGGTGGATGGGCCACGCCGCGCCCTTTGCCTTCGAGCGCGGGTATCGCCCGGCCCCGAGTATCGAGCGCATGCGCGTCGGCACGCCGCCCGTGCTCCAGATGACCGCGCTGGAAGCGGCCCTGACGGTGTGGGAGGGCGTGGACATGGCCGAGCTTCGCGCCGCGTCTCTGGCCCTGTCCGAACGCTTTATCGGGGAAGTCGAGGCGCGCTGTCCGGCCCTGACTTTGGCCAGTCCGCGCGATGGCGCGATGCGGGGGTCGCAGGTGTCGTTCGCCTGCGAGCACGGCTATGCGGCGATGCAGGCGCTGATCGATCGCGGCGTCATCGGCGATTTCCGCCAGCCGGATCTCATGCGCTTCGGTTTCACGCCGCTCTATCTGGACGAGGAGGATGTCGTGGCGGCGGTCGACGTGCTGGCGACGGTGCTGGACGGGCGGCTCTGGGACGATCCGGCCTATCTGGCGGTCAAGGGCGTGACGTAGAGGTATCGCCGCGCCTCCCGTCCGCGTATCGTGTCCGGCGAACCGCCAAGAGGGAGACCGCCATGAACAGCCCGCTGGACGATGCCACCGTCGAGGAATTCAGCCGGACCGGCGCGACCGTGCTGCGCGGGGTGTTCTCCGACTGGGTCGAGACGCTGCGCGCGGGGATCGCGGCGAACAGGGACGACCCCGCGCCGAACGCCCGCATCTATCGCGGCGAGGACGGGGGCGGGCGCTTCTTCGTCGATTACTGCAACTGGGATCGCATCGACGAATACCGCCGCTTCATCTTCGAGTCGGACGCCGCCGCCATCGGCGCGCGGCTGATGAACAGCCGCTCCGTGCGCCTGTTCCATGAACACGTGCTGGTCAAGGAGGCCGAGACCGGGGTGCCGACGCCGTGGCACCAGGACGCGCCCTATTACTGCGCGGGCGGGCCGAAGACCGTGAGCCTGTGGATACCGCTCGACCCCGTGCCGCGCGAGACGACGCTCGAATTCGTCTCCGGCTCGCATCTCTGGGGCAAGTCCTACCGGCCCCAGCGCTTCGACGGCACGCCGCTGAACGCCGATGACGGGCTGGAGGCGATGCCCGATATCGACGGGGACCGCGCCGCCTACGACATCGTCGGCTGGGCGGTCGAGCCGGGGGACGCCATCGCCTTCGACTATCGCACGGTCCACGGCGCGCCCGCCAATACCAGCGCGACCCGGGAAAGGCGGGCGTTCTCGCTGCGTCTGCTCGGCGAAGGGGCGCGGTTCGTGCGGCGCGAGGGGATCGTCACCTCGCCGCCCTTCCCGGATGTGACGCTGGCCGATGGCGCGCCGCTGGTGGTGGACGATTTCCCGCTGCTGCTCGGCACGACATGACGCTCACCTCCGGCGTCACCTACGACCTGATCCGCGAAACCCACGCGGCCATCGCCGACGCGACCATCCGCACGCCGACGGTGCGCGCCACGCGGTTATCGCTGCAACTCGGGATCGACCTGTATCTCAAGCTGGAGAACCGCCAGCATACCAATGCCTTCAAGGCGCGCGGGGCGCTGGCGCGGCTCCTGACCCTCACCGACGAGGAGCGCGCGGCGGGGGTGATCGCGTGCAGCGCGGGCAACCATGCGCAGGGCGTCGCCTATCACGCGACCCGGCTCGGCATCGCCTCGACCATCGTGATGCCCAAGGGGACGCCGTTCATCAAGGTCAAGCATACCGGTGATTTCGGCGCGCAGGTCGTGCTGCACGGCAGCGGCTTCGACGAGAGCGTGCAGTTCACGCTGGATATGGCGCGGGAACGCGGGCTGGTGCTGATCCATCCGTTCGACGATCCGGTGGTCGTGGCGGGGCAGGGGACGGTCGCGATCGAGATGCTGGAGCAGGAGCCGGATCTGGACACCATCGTCGTGCCGGTCGGCGGCGGCGGGCTGATCGCGGGGATGGCGGTGGCGGCGCGGGCGATGAAACCGGGGATCGAGATCGTCGGCGCGCAGGCGGCGGCGTTCGACGCGGTGAAGGCGGGCTTCGAGGGACACGCGCCGCGGGGAACCGGCGGGACGCTGGCCGAAGGCATCGCCGTCCGCGCGCCGTCCGCGGCCAACCTCGCCCTTATCCGCCAGCACGTGGACCGCATCGACACGGCGACGGAGGGCGAGATCGAGGCGGCGGTGTTCGACCTGCTCTCGCACGAGAAACTGGTGGCCGAGGGCGCGCCCGGGGCGGGGCTGGCGGTCATCAAGAACGACCTCGACGCCTTTCGCGGGCGCAGGGTAGGGCTGGTCGTCTGCGGCGGCAATATCGATTCGCGCATGCTCTCGACGCTGATCCTGCGCGGGCTGGTCCGCGACGGGCGCATCACGCGCCTGATCTTCGACATCGACGACACGCCGGGCCAGCTCGCCGCCATCGCCGGCATCATCGGCGACAGCGGGGCGAACGTGGTGGAGGTGATCCACCAGCGGATGATGCAGACGGTGGCGCTGAAACAGGCCGAACTCGACGTGGTGATCGAGGCGCGCGACATGGCGCATGTGCGCGAGATCGTCGGCGCGCTGCGGGGGCACGGGTTCGCGGTGAGGACGGAGAGCGGGGTTTGAAACGCAGGCACCGTCACCCCGTGGCTCGACCACGGGGTCCATGGTTCCGCATATCTTGACGTCGTTCGTCTCGCAAACCTTGTCGCATGTACTTGTGGAAACGTGGACCCCGCGCATTGCGCCGCGCAGCGGAAGTCGCGGGGTGACTGGGAAAGGTCTACGCCCCTACTTCTTCGCCCGCTTCCCCCGCCCCTTCGGCAGTTTCCGCGCCTCCGCCGTCAGCGCCGCAATCCCCGTATCTGCCTCGCGATGCCGCGCCAGCTTGCGCCGCTCCGCGAACCCCGCGTATTCCCCTTCCGCGAACCGCCGCGCATCGGCGGAGGAGACGGAACCGCCGCCCGTCAGGATCGCGCGGCCCAGCCCCTTGAGCTGATCGTCGAGCAGTCGCATCGCGTCGTCCATGACCACGAGCCGCCCCTGCTGCAACTGGTCCTCGAACACGTCGAGCAGGATGTTCGTCAGGCGGTTCAGCTCCTGCACCTCGCCCTCGGAGAGGTAGTTCTTCGACACCGAAACATCCGCCTTGCGGATATTGTCGTTCGGCCAGGTCGTCAGGCCCATGGTGTCGGAAGTGGCATCGACCCGCCCGCGCACGATCTCGGACGGGGTATGCGACGTGACGGCGTAGACCAGTTTTGCCTGCATCGTCGGATAGAACGCCCGCGCCGCCCGGGATGAACCCTCGTAATCCTGGCACATCGAGCAGATGAGGCGCAGTTCGCGGTAGACGTTCGCCTCGTCCGAGCGGATGTCGCGGATGATCGCCCGCAGTTCGGCGATGCGGCCCGCGTTGTCCGGCTCCTTGAGGCGCGGGGTGTCGACGACGAAGCCCTGTTTCGCGAATTGCACGAGGATGCCCGTCGACCAGCGGCGGAAAACCGTCGCCTGAGCCGAGGAGACGCGGTAGCCGACCGAGATGACGACGTCGAGGGTGTAGGCGACGGAGGGTCGCCCGGTAGTTGTTTGCATTTTCTGCAAAGAAGTCTCTTCGTCCAGCTCCCCTTCGGCGAAGATATTGGCGATATGGCGCGATATGGTCGAGACGTTGCGCCCGAAGAGTTCCCCGATCTGCCCTTGGGTCATCCACAGCGTATCGCCCTCGTAGCGGATATCGAGGGCCAGCCCCTTGTCCGTGCCGTAGACGAGGAACCGGTCGCCGGTGTCGGCGTCTTCGCTGAGATGGACCGGGGTGTCGTCGTCGCTCATGGGGTGTTCCGAATCGCTGGGGTCGGGGGGCATCATAGCGGTTTTGCGCGGCGGGATCAGCAGGCCAGCCGCGCCAGATCCGGCACCGGGCGGGCGGTCGCGGGGCTTTCGGCGAAGCGGGCCTCCAGCGCGAGGGCGGCGGCGAGGACCGTGCGGTCGCTGCCCTTGCGCCCGATGACCTGAATGCCGAAGGGCATCCCCCCCGCATCCACGCCGCAGGGGATGGCGGCGGCGGTCGCGAAGGCCATGGTCGGCGCATAGCACAGCGCCAGCCACCGCATGTAGGTCGGCATCGCCACCCCGTCGATCTCCTCCACGAAAAGCTGTGCATGGGGGAAGGGCGGGACGGCGGCGGCGGGGGCCAGCAGCACGTCGTACTCCTCGAAGAACGCGTGGAACCGGCGATGGAGCGCCGCCTGCTCGCGATGCGCCCAGGCCACGTCGGCGGCGGTGAAGGCCAGCCCGCGCTCGCAATTGTCGATGACGTTGCGGTCGAGCAGGGCGCGCTGTGTCTTGAGCCGTTCGTGATGGCTCGACAGGAAGGCGATGCCGCGCGTGATCTCGAACACGTCATGCACCGGGCCGAAATCGGGGGTCGCATCGGTCGAGCCGACCGCGCCCGTCACCCGCTCCTCGAACAGCGCCGCGACCTCCCGCGCGACGGGGCAGCAGCCCAGATCGGCGGACCGGGCGATGCGCAGGGTGCCCAGATCGGCGGCGGGGATAGGGTCGGCGAGGGCCGCGACGCCCGGATGCGAGAACGGGTCGCGCGGGTCGTGGGCCGCCTGTGCCGACAGCAGAAGCGCGGCATCGGCGGTGCTGCGCCCCATCGGCCCGTGCACGCCCCACGGGCTGAGGAACGAGGCGGTATCGGGCGCGGGGGCCACGCCGAAGGAGGGTCGGAACCCCGCGACCCCGCAGAACGCCGCCGGGGTCCGCAGCGATCCGCCGTAGTCCGACCCCGTGGCCAGCGGGCACATCCCCGCCGCCAGCGCCGCCGCCGACCCGCCCGACGACCCCGCGCTGGTCTTGACGGGGTCGAAGGGGTTGCCGGTCGCGCCGAAGACGCGGTTGACCGTGTTCGCCCCCGCCCCGAATTCGGGCATGTTGGTCTTGGCGAAGGGAATCGCCCCCGCACCGCGCAGCCGCGCGACCCCCGCATCGTCGGCCTCGGGGACGTGATCCGCGTAGATCAGCGAGCCATGGGTGGTGCGCATCCCGGCGGTGTCGCTGCCGTCCTTGACGGCCACGGGCAGGCCGTGCAGCCGCCCGAGCGCCGCCCCCGCCATCACCGCCCGCTCCGCCTCGCGCGCCGTGGCCAGCGCGCCCTCACCGTCCAGCGTGACGATGGCGTTCAGCGTGCCGTTCGTCGCCTCGATCCGGTCGAGACAGCTTTGCATCAGCTCGACGGGCGACAGGGCCTTGGCCCCGATCATCCGCCGCGCCTCCACGGCGCTCAGGTCGCAGGGGTCCATGGTGTCGCTCCTTGGTTGTCACTCCTGCCACTATAAACCGTCACCCCGTGGCTTGACCACGGGGTCCATGTTTCCGCGAGCACTGGCGGCGAGATTTCTGACCGAACGGACGTCGAGGGATGCTGCGAGATGGACCCCGCAGGTCGCGCCATGCAGTGGAAGTCGCGGGGTGACGAACGCTCCCACAAGCCCCCGCCCCGTTAGCAAAGGGTTAACGCCCGGCGGCGGATGATGCGCCATGCTGCGCAACCTCTCCCTCCTCGTCCCGGCCCTCATCCCCTCGTGGCGGTTCTTCGACATCGTCACCGCCTCGCCCCGGATCGAGGTGGCGCGCATGGTCTCCGCCGCCGATGCCCCCGCGCGGTGGCACGAGTTCCGCCCCCGCCCGCCCCGCCTGTCCCCCGGCGCCATCCTGCGGCGGCTGTTCTGGAACCCGGTCTGGAACGAGACGCTCTTCCTCGTCAGTTGCGCCGAACGCCTGCTCGAAACCCCGACGCGGCACGGCGCCGACGAGATCGCCGCCCGCATCGCCGCCACGCTCGGCCCCGGCCCCGGCTTCTTCCGCTTCCGCATCGTCCTCGTCGGCCGGGAGGGCGAGGTGCCGACGACCGAAATCGCCTACGTTTCCCCGCCCCGGTCCCTGCGGTGAGTTTCGAGGCGGCGCAGCGGGCGACCGAAATCCTCCTCGCCCTCGCGTGGCTGCAACAGGGCCTCGAACACCTGAGCGCCGGGCGGGGCGAGCGGTGGCTGTTCGCGCCGCGCGTGCTCCTGTGCGCGGCGCTCCTCCTCGGCATTCACAGCCCGTGGGCGCTCGCCGGTCTCGCGGTGTCGAGCCTGCCGGTGCTGCATCGCTTCGCGGGTCCGTATAACGGGGGCAGCGACCGGATGGGCCTGCTGATCCTGTTCTGTCTGTGCACGAGTCACTTCGCGCCGACCGAGACGTGGCGGGAAATCGCGCTCGGCTATCTCGCGGTACAGCTCGTCCTCTCCTATCTGATCTCCGGCCTCGTCAAGATCGTCGAGCCGGACTGGCGCAGTGGCCACGCGCTGCGCGACGTCTTCGCCTTCTCGGCCTATCCGGTGAGCGAGAACCTGCGCACGCTGGCCGGTCGTCCGCGCCTTCTGCTTGCGATGTCATGGGCCGTGATGGTCTTCGAGGTCGCCTTCCCCGCGACGCTGCTGCATCCGGCCCTGCTGGCCGTCGGCCTCGCGCTCGCAGCGCTGTTCCATCTCGCCAATGCGGTGACGTTCGGTCTCAATCGGTTCTTCTGGACATGGCTCGCCGCCTATCCGTCGATCCTGTGGTTTCAGGGGCGATTCATCGCGCCGCTGGTATCCTGACGGGTCGCCGGAACCGCCGTCATACCCCGCGCAGGCGGGGTGTCCATCTATTAGCAGGTCCGAATGTCGAGATTTCGGGAAACATTGGCGAAACGGTGCTTTTCGCACCCTCTGCAAGGGAGATTGACCGTTTGGCCATGCGGAGAAATGGACTCCGGCCTGCGTCGGAGTGACGGCTGTCTTGGTGAGAAGAGGGCCACCCGATTTCCGGTTGCCACCTCTCGCCTTCGGGCGCATCGTCTCGGGTGGCTTATTCGACAGGACACCGGGAGAGGCACCCATGCTCGACACGTCACCGCACCCCGAAGGCAGCGTCGCCGCCCTCCTCGCCGCGCGCCGGGCCGGGCATTGCCTGCCTGCGCCGCTCTATACGTCGGATGCCGCGTGGCGTGCCGATTGCGAGGCGATTTTCGGGCGGCACTGGATCGCCATCGGCGTCACCTGCGACGTGCCGGAAGCGGGCGACGTGATCGCGGTGGAGGTCGGGCCGTCTTCGGTCGTGGTGGTGCGGGGCGACGACGACGAACTGCGCGCGTTCCACAACGTCTGCTCGCATCGCGGCTCGCGCCTCGTGCCGCCGGGCCGGTCGGTGGTGGGCAAGCTGGTCTGTCCGTATCACCAGTGGACCTACGACCTCGACGGGGCGCTGGCGCTCGCGCCGCATATGGGGACGGGTTTCGACCGGTCGCTGCACCACCTGAAGCCCGTGGCCCTGCGCGACGTGGGGGGCATCCTCTATGCCTGCCTGTCGGACGACCCGCCCGCCGATATCGGAGAGTTGGCGGCGGTGATGGAGCCGCGCCTTGCCGCCTACGACCTGCGCAATGCCCGCATCGCCTACGAACAGGACGTGATCGAGGAGGGGAACTGGAAGCTGACGATGGAGAACAATCGCGAGTGCTACCACTGCGCGTCGAACCATCCGCAGCTCAGTCTGTCCTTCCATGCCGCCGATTTCGGCTACGACCCCGAGGGGCTGACGGAGACGGAGAAATCGGAGGCGAATGCGCTGCTCGATGCCTATGCCCGCTACGGCACCTACTGGGACGAGGAGGGGATGGACCATGCGGCGGTCGAGCATACCGTCGGCTGGCCGACCAATTTCCGCACCCAGCGCCTCATCATCGCCGGGGTCGGCGAGAGCCAGACGCCCGACACCCGCGCCGCCGTGCAGATACCGCTGGGACAGGCCGGCAAGCCGTGGATGGGCGACGTACATCTGTGGGGGATCAACTCGTGGAATCACGTCATGTCGGACCATGCGGTCGTCTTCGCCGCCTATCCCCTCGCCCCCGACCGCACGCTGGTCCGCACCAAATGGCTGGTGAACGCCGATGCGGTGGAGGGGGAGGATTACGACCTCGACACCCTGACCGCCGTGTGGAAGACGACCAACGCCGAGGACGCGAACCTCGTCGCGCTGGCGCATCGCGGGGTGTCCTCCGCCGGGTATCGCCCCGGCCCCTACTCCCCCTATACCGAGCGCGCGCTGGACGAGTTCTCGACGTGGTATGTCGAGCGGATGCGGGCGAACGGGTACGGGGCGTGACGGAGGTCGATCTGGCCGACTGGGGTGCGCGGCGGCGGCGACGGTTCCCGCCCGACCGCTGGGGCAGGCTCGTCTGCCACGCGGCGTGGAGCGAGACGCCGGACATGCGCACGCTGCTGCTCGTCCCCGCCGATGGCAGCCGGGTGGAGCACGATCCGGGGCAGTTCATGACATTCCGGATCGACACCCCGGAAGGCAGGATCGAGCGGTGCTATACCATCGCGTCTTCGGCGGCGCGGGACGGGGGGATCGAGATCACGGTCAAGCGACAGGCGGGGCCGGGGTCGGCGCATCTGCACGATACGCTCGGGCCGGGGGGAGAGATCGAGGCGCTGGGACCGTCGGGGCGTTTCGGTCCCGCCGCCTTTCCCGGGCCGTCCTACGCCCTGATCGCGGCGGGGAGCGGGGTGACGCCGATGCTCTCCATCCTGCGCACCGCCGCCGACCGGGGGATCGATCTGGACGCCGTGCTGGTACAGGTCGCGCCGACCGACGCCGACCTGATCGCGAGGCACGAACTCGCCCGCCTCGCCCGCCGGTTGCCGCGCTTCTCCCCCGTCGCCCTGACCACGCGTGGGCCGAACGCGGCGCGGCCCGACGGCGCGGCGCTTGCCCGCATCGTCCCCGACCTTGCCGAGCGCACGGTCCTGTGCTGCGGTCCCCGCGCTTTCATGGAGATGGTGCGCGCCGCGACACGGGACGCGGGCGTCCCCGCCGACCGCTACGGCGAGGAAAGCTTCGATTTCTCCTCTCCGCCCGAGGAAACCGCGACGGGGGCGGATGTGCGCACCCGCTCCGTCACCTTCGCGCGGTCGGGGACCACGTTCGACTGCGCCGAAACGATGTCGATCCTCGCCGCCGTCAAGCTGGCGGGTCTGCCCCTGCCATCCTCCTGCGCGCGGGGGATGTGCGGGACGTGCAAGACGTTCAAGCATTCGGGCGAGGTGACGATGGCGCATGAAGGGGGCATTCGCCAGCGGGAGATCGACCGCGGCTTCATCCTCCCCTGCGTCAGCCGCCCCCTGACCGATATCGTCCTCGATTGCTGAAAGGCGCTCCCATGGCCGACGCTTCCCCTTCCGCCGACCCGCTGCTGCAACCCTACCAGCTGAAACACCTGACGCTGAAGAACCGGGTGATGACCACCAGCCACGAACCCGCCTATCCCGAGGACGGGATGCCGAAGGCCCGTTACCGCGCCTATCACGAGGAGCGCGCGAAGGGCGGCGTCGCGCTGGCCATGACGGCGGGGTCGGCGGCGGTATCGCGCGACAGTCCGCCGGTCTTCAACAATATCCTCGCCTATCGCGACGAGGTGGTCCCGTGGATCCGCGAACTGACCGATGCGCTGCACGAATACGACTGCGCGGCGATGATCCAGCTCACGCATCTGGGCCGGCGCACCAACTGGAACAAGGGCGACTGGCTGCCCTCCGTCTCCGCCGGGCCGCACCGCGAACCCGCGCATCGGGCGTTCCCGAAGATGATGGAGGACTGGGACATCGAGCGCGTGATCGAGGATTACGCGACCGCCGCCGAACGGATGCAGGCGGGCGGGATGGACGGGATCGAGATACAGGCCTACGGCCACCTGATGGATCAGTTCTGGTCGCCGCTGTCCAACAAGCTGGACGGTCCCTATGGCGCGGATACCATCGAGAACCGCCTGCGCTTCACCACGGACGTGCTGGCCGCGATCCGCAATCGGGTCGGCGCCGAGTTCATCGTCGGCCTGCGCTACACCGCCGACGAGACGCAGGCGGGGGGCATCACGGCCGAAGAGGGCATCGAGATATCGAAGCGCTTGCGCGATACCGGACAGGTCGATTTCCTCAACGTGATCCGGGGCCGCATCCATACCGACCCGGCGATGACCGACGTGATCCCGATCCAGGGGATGCGCTCCGCCCCGCATCTCGATTTCGCCGGAGAAGTGCGCCGCGCGACGGGCATGCCCACCTTCCACGCCGCGAAGATTCAGGACGTCGCCACCGCCCGACACGCCATCGCCTCGGGGTTGCTCGACATGGTCGGCATGACCCGCGCGCATATGGCCGACCCGCATATCCTGCGCAAGATCATGGAGGGGAGGGAACACGATATCCGCCCCTGCGTCGGCGCGAATTACTGCCTCGATCGCATCTATCAGGGCGGCGAGGCGCTCTGTATCCACAACCCCGCCACCGGGCGCGAGTTGTCGATGCCGCAGACGATTCAACGCGGGGAGACGCGCCGCAAGGTCGTCGTGGTCGGCGCCGGTCCCGCCGGGCTGGAGGCCGCGCGGGTGGCCGGGGCGCGGGGGCACGAGGTGGTCGTCTTCGAGGCGGGGGCCAAGGCGGGCGGGCAGATCCTGCTGACGGCCCGCTCGAAACGGCGGGCCGAGATGATGCAGATAATCGACTGGCGCGTGGCCCAATGCGAGGCGGTGGGGGTCGACCTGCGCTATAGCGTCTATGTCGAAGAGGCCGACATCACCGCCGAGGCGCCCGACGTGGTGGTCATCGCGACGGGGGGCATGGCTAATACGACGCTCTACGAGGGCGACGACCCGGACGGCGTGGTCTCGGCGTGGGATATCCTGTCGGGCGACGTCAAGCCCGCCGGGTCGGTGCTGATCTACGACGAGGCGGGCGACCATAGCGGATTGCAGGCCGCCGAGATGGCCGTCGATGCGGGCTGCACGGTCGAGATCATGACCCCCGACCGCACCTTCGCGCCCGAAGTGATGGCCATGAACCTCGTCCCCTACATGCGTGCGCTGCAACGCGAGGAGGTGACGTTCACGGTGACGAAGCGTCTGCTCGGGGTCGAGCGGGTCGGGAACCGGATGCGCGCGACCGTCGGCACCGATTATTCCGACCGGACGACCCGGGCCGAGTACGACCGCGTCGTCGTGAACTACGGCACCATGCCGCTCGACGACCTCTACCTGTCCCTGCGTCCGCTGTCGTCCAATGGCGGAGCGGTCGATCACGCGGCCTTCCTCGCGGGCGAGCCGCAGACGATGGAGCGCAATCCGGGCGGCACCTTCCGCCTCTTCCGCATCGGCGATGCCGTTTCGGCCCGCAACACCCATGCCGCGATCTACGACGCCTTGCGCCTGATGATCGCGGTCTGATCCGCGACGGCGAAAGCGGCCGAGCCGCCGGGCGCGCATCTTCTGGTGACTTGCGCCGTGGAAGGGGCCATGTTCCGGACAATACGTAACCTTCGCACCGCAACCGGGCCGCGTGCGCTGGTTCGACCCCGAGACGACGCTGGCCGTGGCATGGAGGAACGCGCGATGGACGACATGCGGGGCCGGGTGCAGGAGATCATGCGTCTGAACGACCGGGGCACCTTCATCCGGACCGCCGCCACGGCGATCGAATTCCTGAACCGAGAAAAGGAAACCGCATGAAACGCTCGCGCATCAACGACATCGTGGCCGAGGGCGTCGAGACGATCCGCGCCCACGGCTTCGCCCTCCCGCCCTTCGCCTTCTGGACGCCGCAGGAATTCGCCGCCCGTGCGGGCGACGCGCGCCACGTCATCGATGCCCGCTGCGGCTGGGACGTCACCGATTACGGCGCGGGGGAGTTCGACCGGATGGGCCTGTTCCTCTTCACCCTGCGCAACGGCCTCCTCTCCGACCTGCGCGAGGGGGGCGGCATGTGCTATGCCGAGAAGTTGCTGATTTCGCGGCAGGATCAGCTTTCGCCGATGCATACGCATGTGCTGAAGGCCGAGGACATCATCAACCGGGGCGGGGCGACGCTGGTGGTGGAACTGTTCGGATCCGACGACCGGGGCGGCTTTGCCGAGGACCGGGGCGGCACGGTATGCTGCGACGGCGTCCGCCGCGCCTACGCCCCGGGCGAAAAGCTGCAACTCGCCCCCGGCGAGAGCGTGACGTTGCGCCCCGGCGACTGGCACGCCTTCTGGGGCGAGGGCGGCGACGTGCTGATCGGCGAGGTCTCGACCGTCAACGACGACGAGACGGACAACATCTTCCGCGAACCCATCGGCCGCTTCGCCGATATCGAGGAGGACACGGCGCCCGACCGCCTGCTGGTCAGCGATTACGCGCGGGTTCTGGGGTGACAGACAAGCCCACGCGGCGTCCTGTCCCTTTCATTCGGCCTGCGAAACCCCATGTGTCGAGGGACGCGTTCAACGGCGGATCGGGGCCATGCAGAAAATCACGTTACCGGAGCGACCGGACTGGCGGGCGGAAGCGCAGGAACTGGGCTTCACCTTCGCCGACATGCATGGCGAGCCGTATTGGGACGAAACCTCCGCCTACCGCTTCACCCTCGCGCAGGTCGAGACCGATATCGAGGATCCCGCGACCGAACTGCACGGCATGTGCCGCGAGGCGGTGGCCGGGATCGTCGCGAGCGAAGAACTGATCGAGCGGCTGTGCATCCCCGAGGCGCATCGCGACATGGTGG
>Ga0209831_1000305_pt1 | contig 47685 bp, 47 predicted proteins | sample Maine_Asex4_meta_FD_187451 | JGI IMG/M metagenome (GOLD analysis project Ga0209831, IMG submission 187451) | Marine algal microbial communities from Maine, USA - Maine_Asex4_metaG (SPAdes) (version 2) | ecosystem: Host-associated > Algae > Red algae > Unclassified | place: Maine, USA | collected... | reverse complement strand
GGTCAGCAATTTCCTGACTTGTTTGAATATTTAATGGAAAATATTGGTGAATTGCCTCAACCTAGAAAATCAAGAAAATCATACAAGCTCAAAACTTTTACCCTGCCTACTGTCCCGTCTTAAGTTGATTGTCGGATATCTTATCTATACAAGATGTTTTAAATATCCCTTTTTGATTAGTTATAGAATTATTGGCTAATATTGAGAAATAGTTACCTTAATATAAAGGTGAAATTAAGATTAATCGACTGGGGAAGGTCTGCTAACGGTAGAGAATGCCCTTAACCTGCCGAAAATTAGCAATATATCTAATTAATCTCTATAATCTGACCTAGACCGACTACTATACTGTGAGAGCATATTCAAGACTGTTAATTATTGCCTTGGTGATTGAATAAACCGTAAAAGGTATTTGATACTATGAGCAAAAGTATAGTCATCATCAATAAGTCATAGTAAGTAGCTGACAAATACTCATTTAAACAACAGGAGAGCATAAAATATGGAACCAAATACTCCAGAAGTCATTGAAACCCAAGAAACGACTACAACTACAGCTTTGAACGGCGAAACTGCAGGTCTGATTACCCCAAAGCCTGCTAAAACTGTACCAGGAGATAGTGCGGTTCAAGAATACTTAAATATTGGCACTAGCTTTTTGACTCAAATCTTTGACATTCTTAAAGATGTTATTGATAGCAATCAAAAGCTGTTGGTTAACCTACTGCTGATCTTTCTCGGCGTTATTGCAGTCAAAGTAACTTTGGCTATCATTTCTGCAATCAATGATATTCCTTTACTAGCACCTACCTTTGAGCTAGTTGGATTGGGCTATACTGGCTGGTTTGTCTATCGTTATTTGCTAACCAATTCTTCTCGTCAAGAATTAGGTCAAGAGTTTAAATCTTTGAAGAATCAGGTCATGGGTAGAGAGTAATAGATCGAATTCGATTTGTAATCGCGGTCTCTATAGATCGAGTAGGGTGGACAAATGTCCGCCTTATTTTTTTGCTCAATTTTTTTGTTTGTAGATTGTCTAAAAGCATTGCCAAAAAAAAAGGGAGCTTCTATAGAAGACTCCCCAATACGTAAGTTTTGTTTAGTTAATTACTAAAATTACTTAACAGTAACTTTTGCACCAGCTTCTTCGAGCTTGGTTTTGGTTTCTTCTGCATCCTCTTTAGGCACACCTTCTTTGAGTGCTTTCGGTGTAGATTCGACCATTTCTTTTGCTTCTTTTAGACCCAAGCCAGTAATGGTACGGACAACTTTAAGAATAGCAATTTTCTTGTCTTTGGGTACTTCTTCCAAGATTACGTCAAATTCAGTTTTCTCTTCAGCAGCTTCACCAGGGGCAGCACCAGGGGCAGCCATCATCATGCCACCAGTTGCAGCAGCACTTACGCCAAAAGTTTCTTCGATTTGAGAAACAAGCTCAGAAGCTTCTAAAAGACTTAGAGACTTCAGCTTTTCGAGAATTTCATCAGTTGCAGCAGACATATTTTACTCCGTGTATAGATAGATAATTTGTTGTGTAGAAAATTTTAAGCTGTTTATTCTTCTTTTTCCGAAACAGCTTTCATACCTCTGGCAAGTCCAGTAGGAATTTCATTAATACCAACAGCTAGCTTGGTAGCCAGAGCGTTGATTGAGCCAGCAATTTTTGCATATAGCTCGTCTTTGGTAGGCAAGTCACCAAGAGCTTCAACCTGTTCTTTGGTTAATGCCTGACCTTCCATTACGCCACCGCGTAATTCGGTCTTCTTGGTTTCTTTCTGGAATCCCTTATAAGCTTTTACTGCAGCGCCGATTTCTTCTCCTGTAAAAAGAAAGGCGGTGGCATCGCTTAGCAAGTCCTGCATTGGCTGCCAGTTCTCGTCATCGCCAATGGCGATGTTCATTAGGGTATTTTTCGTAATCTTGCAGGTAGCACCAACGGGGCGCAAGCGATTACGCAGGTCAGTAATTTCTGCTACTGATAAACCCTCATAGTTGATGATGAAAGTTAACTGAGCATCGCTCAGGCTGTCCTTAAGTCCAGCTACTATCTCTTTTTTATTGGCGAGGGTTCTCCCCATCCTGTATCACCTCCGATTAAATTTGGCTCTTTGTTTGGGTCTTAGACGACAAAACCTCCAGCTTCATGCCAGAGGTTGCCCAAGTAAGTTGCCATTCCCAACCGTAACGGCGGAATAACTCAAACTAGTAGACATTAACTGAGGAAGCGCGATCGGGTTCCCCGACCAGGCGCAAGTCTCAGTATTGACCTCGGCAGGAAATTAAGCGAATTAACGCGCCCGCTGTCTTTGGTAATAGTCGTTTAACGTTCGATTATTGGTAGTGTTTCTGAATAATTTTCGTTTAGGCTGCGCCAGTCAAACTTAAATCTTGTAAAGCACTTATATCGATCTGAATTGATGGACCCATAGAAGCGGAGACATAAATAGTACGCCAGTAACGACCTTTCGCACCAGAAGGGCGATTGCGTTCGATGGTTTCCTGTAATGCTTTGAGATTTGCTAACAAATCTTCCGCAGCAAAAGATGCCTTCCCAAACATAACATGAACGATGCCCGCTTTGTCGGCTCGAAATTCTAACTTACCAGCTTTGAAGGCTTCGACTGCTGGCTGAAGATCGGCTGTAACCGTTCCACCTTTAGGGGAAGGCATCAAACCTTTTGGCCCTAAAACACGACCAAGCTTTGCTACTTTAGGCATCATATCGGGTGTGGCAATCAGGATATCAAAATCCATCATACCTTTAGAAATATCATCGATTAGTTCTTCTGAACCATAGATTTCAGCACCAGCATCTTCTGCTTCTTTGACCTTCTCGCCACGGGCAATTACTGCAACCCTAACGGTTTGACCTGTACCTTTAGGCAGGCTGACGGTAGTTCTCAACTGTTGATCGGTATATTTTGGATCGATACCGAGTCGAATATGCGCCTCAGCCGTCTCATCAAATTTTGCCGTAGCTGTTTCTTTGAGTAGGCTTAATGCTTCAAGAGGCTGATAGATTTTATCTTCTTCGACTTTTTTAACTAGCTCGCGCATACGGCGAGACATTTTTGTTGGCATAATTTTCTCCTTGGGTGGTTAACGAAGCGAGCAGCTTCTCCCCATAATTAGTATTTAATGTTTTTCGCAACTAGCTACAGAGGGGTCGATCGCCTATTCAGCAATCGCTACGCCCATGTTTTTCGCCGTACCCGCGACGATTTTCATTGCTGCTTCAATATCATTTGCATTGAGATCGGGTAATTTGGTTTGAGCAATTTCCTTGAGCTGATCCTTGGTGATCGTCGCCATTTTCTGCTTGTTGGGTTCGCTCGCACCTTTTTCTATACCTGCTGCCTTTTTGATTAAAACCGATGCAGGAGGAGTTTTGAGGATAAAGGTAAAACTTCGATCTTCAAAAACAGAGATTTCTACAGGAATTACTAATCCTGCTTTTTCGGCTGTTTTGGCATTATATTCTTTACAGAATGCCATGATGTTTACACCGTGCTGACCCAAGGCTGGACCAACAGGAGGCGCAGGGTTAGCTTTACCCGCAGGCAAAGCTAATTTGATTAAGGCTACAACTTTTCTAGGCATTGTTTAGTTTTGTTTTTCGACTTGATTGAACTCCAATTCTACAGGAGTGTCCCGACCAAAAATAGATAGTAGAGCTTTAAGCTTACTTCTTTCTGGACTGACTTCAATTACTTCCCCTTCAAACTCCTTAAACGGACCAGAGAGGACAGCAATTTTATCTCCGATTTCCATGTCAATTTTAATGATTGGCTCTTGTTCTTCGGACTGCTTGAAGATTCTTTCTACTTCAGCACGAGATAGAGGCAATGGCTTTACGTGACCCCGACCTCGACCATAGCGACGCTTTTGTTCTGCGCCCACAAAGTTTATGACGTTAGGAGTGTTCTTAACCACCTGCCAAGCATCATCATCCATCAGCATCTTGACCAGAACATAACCAGGAAAAACTTTCTCATCGCTAGTATAGCGAGAACCATCCTTCCGAATTTTGACGCTAGGGGTTTGGGGGATTTGTACCTGAATAATGCGATCGCCAATATCAAGAGTCTGAATCCGCATATCAATATCCGTCTTGACGCGCTTTTCACAACCTGAAGCCACCTGTACCGCATACCAACGCGGACTACCTTTGGTTTTGACGTTGACCTGTACTTTTTCTGGCTGCTCTTCTTCAGCTTCAACTTGCTGGATATCTTCTTCTGGCATATCTGCGGTATTAGTCATAGTTAAAATACTTTTCCTGCTCCCCAGGCAAAGAATTTATCAATCAAATAAACGACTGTAGACACTAACACAACCATCAGAATCACGGCTGCCGATTCGCTGATCAACTGTTGCCGGGAAGGCCAAACAACCTTACCTAATTCCTCTTTGGTCTGAACCGCAAAATCAGCCGCAGCATTGCCCTGTGCTGTTTCGTTAGCTACGGGTTTTTCCTTATTTACTATATCTTTTTTAGCCAAAACTGTTGCCTCGCGAGAATATTCGCCTTTTATGATCTGAAATATTGCCGTGACGGAAAACGCCAGCGACTTATTGAATAAGCTTAACTCTTTAGTAATTGTTAAGTAAATATTAATCGGCGATCGTAATCATGTTCGAGCTTAAAATACGCTCGAACCAGCTCTAACAATCAGAGAGGGAAACAACTTTATAAATAGGTCTGACTATTTACAAAACGCTACTAACGAGATGAATGGCTACGCGCCTTGAAGGACTTGAACCCTCGACATCCGGTTTTGGAGACCGACGTTCTACCAACTGAACTAAAGACGCACGCAAGCTCCAACCGAGTTTCCAAGTTAAAGCTTTCCAACAATAACGTATTGTCGCCCTTTTCTTCAAGCTGTTTTCGAGAGAAAAATCAGGCTATTTGATCGGACGATCGAAACGCTGTTTTATTCTAGTCGCTTTACCAACGCGATCGCGAAGATAATAAAGTTTGGCACGACGCACCTTACCACGACGCTCTATTTTAATTTTATCGATCATAGGCGAGTGCAGCAAAAATACTCTTTCTACTCCTACACCTTGGAAGACTTTACGAACGGTTATGGTTTCGTTGATTCCACCGTTTTGCATGGAGATGACAGTACCTTTGTAGGGCTGTACACGCTCTTTATTTCCTTCAGTGATTCTGACACCTACTTCAATCGTATCTCCGACGTAAATCTTGGGTAGATCGGTCTTTAAATGTTCCGATTCTATCGAACGTATAATTGCTTGGGCATTCATGGCTAGTATAAAAACTCACGATTTATTATAATAGCTTTTTTTATCGCCAGATCCAAGAGGCATTCTAGCTGTAAAGAGCATAATTTATCTTTTCCTAAGTTCCACTACATCGCTTTCGATCGTAATGTCATAGTTGCCAAAGAAGCTTTGCCCCAAAAGACCTATGTCTGAAGAGGGAAGAGTTGAAACCATAGCACTCTTCTTAGTAAGTCCTCCAACTTCTACGGAATACACATGACCCGTCGGCACTACTATGATATTACTAGCTGTAGAAACCCGTTGTGACCCTGTATAGTTTACTCTTAGCTTCTGTGCCATTTTTTGAGTAATCGCGATGCCGCTAGCACCAGTATCTAACAACATTTCAAAGGTATACTTCTGATTGAATTTGACATCAACAACGGGAACTCCAAAGCTTCTGTATTTGATAGGTATGATATAGACTCCTGGTTTTTTGATAACTCTATTTTCGCGTGGAGTGTTTATAGTCGGGCGACTATAAGATGCCGAATTAGATTTTTGGCATAAATAGCCCAAATCGATCGCCTTACTGTTGTCGTCGAGCATGTAGCAGGAATTACCACTTTGAGCCTGGACAGGTACAGTCAAAGAATTAAAGACTATCGTTCCTAAAATCAAACCAAATAATTTTTTCATTGTTACTCAAGCAAAACTAGCGTTCCTGCTTCAAGAGCTTTCAATGTAGCTTTCTTGTAGCCAGATTTATAGCCAGCTTATCTTTTATATTCCAGACACCTGTAGACACAGATTGCTCAACGTTGAGAGATCGTCAAGATGTTGTTGTAGGGAAAGAGCCTAACTTATTACGTTTATCGGCTTTGAATCGATATATGATGCGATTGGGTTCAATTGCACCAAAGACTATGCATCAAGAAGACAGCCAAAATCAAGATTACGATCGCCTGTTCGCTCAGATTCAAGAATTAGTGCTGTGTCATTCTCCTAGTGGTTGGGAAATGGAGGTTGATGAGGCGCTGCTAGAGCAGTTTAAGGCTTTGGGAGTAGAGGTGTGGCAGGATCGGGCAAGTAATGTAATTGCTAAGATTGCTGGACGAGATGGGGAACGGGCAATCGCAATTACGGCTCATAAAGACGAGATCGGCATGTTGGTTAAGTCGATCGATGATGATGGCTGTTTGCAGGTAAGGCGTTTGGGTGGCTCTTTCCCCTGGGTATATGGGGAAGGGGTTGTAGATATTTTGGGAGACAAGGAAACTATTAGTGGTATTCTCTCTTTTGGTTCGCGCCATGTGTCTCATGAGTCTCCACAAAAAGCATTGCAGGAAGATACGCCTTTGCTTTGGGAGGATGCTTGGGTAGAAACGAAGTGTAGCTTATCAGAATTAGCTGCTTCGGGAGTACGTCCAGGTACAAAATTAACGATCGGTAAGCACCGCAAACAGCCTTTTAGATTGAAAGACTATATTGCTAGCTATACCCTAGATAATAAAGCTTCGATCGCCATTCTTTTTGCTCTTGCCGAACGGGTTAAAAACCCCCCTGTGGATATTTATTTAGTCGCTTCTGCAAAAGAAGAGGTAGGCGCAATTGGGGCGCTGTACTTTACCCAAAACCAAAAATTAGAGTCTTTGATTGCTTTGGAGATTTGTCCCTTAGCCGAAGAATATCCCATCGAGTCGGGTGCAGCACCAGTACTGCTATCTCAAGACAATTATGGGGTTTATGACGAACTACTGAATAGAGAAATCCGTACCGCAGCAGATAAGGCAGATATACCCCTCCAGCTAGCAGTAATCGATGGTTTTGGTAGTGATGCTTCGATCGCCATGAAGTTTGGACACGTATCCCGTGGTGCTTGCTTGAGTTTCCCCACTCAAAACACCCACGGTTATGAAATTGCTCATTTAGGAGCAATCGCTAACTGTATTGAAATTTTAGCTACCTACTGTATGACTGTTTAAGGCGATCTTTTTCTGGCAACAGGATTGTAGGTAGGGGCTGTTTTCCTTCGGAGATGCTACGCAAACGCGAACAGCCCTTACTTGCTCGATAAAATAGCTGACACAATCGAGGGCTTGACACCTAAATGCTTAACTACCAGTTGATGTAGCCAGATATTCCAGAGCGACATAGTTAAAGAGGTGGCGATCGCTGCTCCCATAATTCCCATTCTCGGTATTAGGATGGCGTTCAGAATCAAGTTTAGAACTGCGCTACAGCCCAATACAAAAGCGCACTCTCGATGATGTCCTGTCATTTCCATCAGGTAGCCTACCGAACCCGCGCCGACGTTGACTAGCTGCCCCAAAATTAAAATGGTCATTGACCAGCGTGCAGCAACAAATTCTGTCCCGAACAAGCCCAAAACGCGATCGCCAAATAATATTAGCAGAAGTGCTAAAAATAAAGTGGGATAGAACATCCAGCGAGCTACCGAACTAGTTAGTTGCTGTAATCCTCGATAGTCGCCTTGCGTGTGTAATGTTGCAAACATTGGTGCAGCGATCGCATTTACTCCCATCAGAATAAAACTTACTCCCGTAGCAGTTTTAAAAGCAGCACCATAGATTCCTACCTGAAAAGTGCCGAGAATTGCCCCTGTCATCAGGGTATCGGTTTGGGAAAGCAGTACAAATGCCGAATCGTTAAAAAGTAGAGGCAGCGCCACGGCGAACCATTCCTTACGCAGGTAGACTGGCTGGCTATGTAAACACTGTACTGGTAACTGTCGGCTAAATATCCAGAGTTGACATAGCAGTACGAACGAGAGACTCAGGGCAACAATAGCGATCGCCCTAGCACTAGACAAATCTTGCCGATAGTAAAACCCCCCTGCGATCGCCAATAAGGGAAAAGCGATCGTCGATGGCAGGTATGCCAAAGTCATTTGCTTGATACCTCTAGACATCTCGCGCTGATGCCTGGTTAATGCCCAAAGCGGAATTGTTGCCATGCCGAGAAACAGAGAAACTAGGGCTATATTTTTCGAGCTATATCGACTCCAAGTAAAGGCGATCGCAATACCAAAACCAGTAGTCAGGATACTGCTAAAAAATACGTAGCGCCAGCTACCCCAAACAATACCCCGTAGCTTGCCCCAATCTTCACCAACGCTGTATTTAGGGATAAATCTCAATAAACAGTTAGGCAAACCCAAACCAGCTAAGAAACCAAGAAACGTACCAATAGAGATCGCATATTCATAAATGCCATATTCGACTACTCCCATCCAGCGAGCTAATAACACCTGCATCAGATATGCCACAGCTATACCTAATACCTGAACGCATAAAGCGATCGCAGCTTTTTCAAATAGGGAAGTAAGTAATTCGGATTTAACAGCTTGATTTTGGGTAGGCATTATCTAAAGCGAAGCCGTTATGGGTAAGAGGTTATCTACCTAGTTTTTGTCTAATTCGGTTGGTTAGTAGATCCAGTTCGGGTAGTTTTAGCTGCATGGCAATTAAACCGAAGATTGCGATCGCAACCCCACTAGCAAGGCTTAATTCTAGTAACAGCAGCAAAATATTGTCATTGCCTAGTGTGTTCTCAAGCGTCTGACTAACTCCATAGCTAGCCAATCCCGCTAGTATTGTAGCGATAAACAAACCTGCTAAATCTTTACTCCAGCGCAATACTGGTAATCCATTCAGGCGACGATCGAGAATCCAAAGAAAAGTTAGCATCGAAATGATATTGACACCAATAGTCGCCATTAATAATCCAGGTGCGCCAAAAGAGTTAACCAGCAAATAATCCAAAAAGGCATTTAAAAGAATATTAATAATACTGATTCGAAAAGGAGTCTGACCATCTCCCAAGGCATAAAAAACTCTAACTAAAATATCTCTGGCTATATAGAAAATCATGCCAAAGCCGTACACTATCAGCAGAGAAGCTACAAATCGTGAAGCATCCGCATCAAATTGACCCCGCTCAAAAGCCAGCTTGACTATCGGTAATGCCAAAGACATAAAGATAGCAGTGAGAGGCAGCAGGCTTAATGCACCTAAAAATAGTCCCTGGCGGATTTTTACTTTTAGTTCGTCCCAGTTTTCGGGAGCAGCCAAACGAGAGAATACAGGTAGAAAAGGAACGAGAATAATATTAGAAATGATGCCTACTGGAGTCAGCATGATGAAATTGGCACTGCGAATTGCTGCTGCTGCTCCTGCAATTCCTGAAATGAAAAATAGATCGACGGTCAAGTTTACGGTAGACATTCCTGAAGAAATGACGGCAGGAGTCATTACCCGAAAAACATCCATTACCCCAGCAATACGCCAATTAAACCGCAAACGTAATGTTCCTACACCCAAGCGCCATTGAACAATTAACTGCGCCAACCACTGCAATATAGAGCCTGTCAGAGTTGCACCAGCCAACACAACTGCCCCAACCTGAAAATACCCAGGCGTATTTAATTGCTCTCCACCAATCTGCCACAAAATATAGCCCACCCCGAACACTAAAGTAACGCTAGACAGTAGGGGACTAATACTGGGAAGTAAATAGCTATCAACGGCACTTAACGTTCCAAAACCAATGCCGATCAAACCTGCTAGTAAGGCGATGGGTGCCATAATCCGTAGCTGAAATACGGCTAACTGCTTTGTTTCTAAAGCTAACTGTTGTCCCGAAAGATCGATAATTGTATTGGCAAAAATAACAATAACTACTGTCACTATCAGCAACATAATACTGACTAAGGTAGTAACTGTTTCGACGATTGGTGCAGCTTCAGATTTATCTTTTCTGGCGAGGACGCTGACTAAAGCACTATGAAAAGGACCATTGATTCCCCCTAACATGACTAGGAAAAAGCTAGGAACAATATACGCATAGCTATAGGCATTGCTAACAGCACCTATACCGAATGCTGCCAACAAAACTTGCTCGCGAACCAATCCGAACAGTTTACTAGCTAAAGTTGCGATCGCTACTAACTTGGCAATACTACCAATAGAAGGAGATTTTTTATTTGCAGTCACGGTTACAGATATTAGAGATAGAATCCGCTACATTATACGGTTGTAGAATAAAGCTAACCGTAATTAGTCTTTAGTCCCATGAGCAAGCTGGAATCTTCTTACCTGCAATTAATCGATACTTTGTTGAGCAATCCCAGAGAACAAGAGATTAATATTCTCAACGCTCATCCCAATCTAATCAATCAGGATTTTATTAGCCGTCTGATGTCTGTGGGAGAAAGGTTGAGAAGAAGCGGAGATCTCGATGCTGCCGAACGTTTGATAAATTTGGCAGGCAAATTATTACAGCAGGAAAAAACCAATACTTCTAACGATCGACGCAAAGAGTACTTCGAGTTTTTGATGAATTTGCTCCAGCATATTTCCAATCGCACACCCGTCGAGGAAGTCTATGCTCTAATTCGCGACAATCAAGATAGATTCGATCGCAACACTACCAATATTCTCAAATACTGGGCAAATGAAACTATCCTCTCTGTCGAGCCGAAGCAAGGAAAAGCAATCGCCAATGACCTAGTTAACTTTGGCAATCTAGTTAGCGGCTACCCTGCAGGAGATAAATCCAACAACATAGAGCTGGCAATTGTGGCATACCAAGCAGCACTAAAGGTCTATCATCCCACCGCCTTTGCTAAGGATTGGGCGATGATCCAGTCAAACTTAGGCAACGTCTATCGCGATCGCATTTTAGGTAGCCGTAAGGAAAATGTCGAGCAGGCGATCTCTACCTATCAGCTAGCTTTAGAAGTAATTACCCAAGAAAAGTATCCCTACGTCTGGGGAAATACGCAGCGCAACATGGGTATTGCTTACTCCTATCGAGAAGCGGGAGACAGAGCTAAAAATATCGAACAGGCAATTAACTGCTATAACCGCGCCTTATCCGTCCATACTCGCGCCGAATATCCCCAGGATTGGGCAGCATCTCACAACAACTTAGGAGATATTTATCCCAATCGCCTAGAAGGGAAGAAAGCCGAAAATATTGAAGTTGCGATCGACCATCTCGAACAGGCTATAACTGTTTATACCCTAGCTGCATATCCCAATCGTTGGGCAATGTTGCAAAATAATTTGGGGAATGCTTTTCAATCTCGGCTCGAAGGAGAAAAAGAGGATAGTATCGAACGTTCTATCTCTCACTATCAAAACGCTCTCTCAATTCATAGCTTAGAGAAATTTCCTTATAACTGGGCGATGCTTAACAACAATATGGGTGGGGCTTATCGGCATCGAGTTAAGGGAAACAAAGAGGAGAATCAAGCTAAGGCGATCGCATTTCTAAATAAGGCTCTGTTAGTCTATACAAAGGATCGTTTTCCCCGCCAGTGGGCAGAGATTCAGCGTAATATTCAGAATATTGCTAAGGGTTAACTTTGGTTTGAAGATAATTGGGATATTTGTCCGCAGATGAAGCGATGCGTCCGTTTAGCGCCGTTCAAGAATGCAGATGGGTCGATTTTCTTGATGTCTGGTTTTGACGATGGGCAGTGCTAAACCAATTTCTGATTCACTGAGAATAATTTGTTCATCACCATCGAGAGTTATTTCATAGTGTTTTCTCTTAACAGGAGCTAAAGGTGTCCATTCTTTAATGACAGTCTTTACCCAGCTAATCTCAAACAAATGTATCTGTCGTTCCTGACGCTCTTTAACGTAGATAATAACTAGAGGATCGACTGTCTTGCTAATTTCTTTGTTCAACTCTCTTAAATCTCGCCGTGTCCAGCATCTTTCAAAACCGAGATCGTAGGCATCGGCTTTGTCTTTTAGTGCTTCAACGATCGACCGATATGCTTCCTCGCGATTCGGATGAAGTCTCTTATCTAGGCTGTGAAAGAAGAATTGAGTAAGTGGTCTTGAATCGAAATATATTATGGATAGTCGAGTATCTTCAGCTATGCTGGGGTTTTTTACTGCCGAACATAGCCGATATAGTGAAGAATCTTCTAATAATGAATTCTCTATATAGATACACCAGTTATTATGAACTGCTAGAAATTCGACTTGAGTATTGCTATTTTTTAGAGCAGTAGGATATTTACATTGACTTGGCTTTATAATCTTCTGTGTAGAAAGATGATTTTGGTTTTATTGTCCTCTATTGCTGAAGGGCTAAGTCGATCGAGCAATCTATTCTTTCGGCGATAGAACGATCTAAAAAATCAATTTTATATTTGAACTTCAGTTTTAATGTTCCAAAGCAGTTACTTCCTCAACTGTTGATGCAACCAAACTATCCTCATCGGGTACATCAAATAGTACGTTGGTCATATAATTTTCTGCCCAAACTTCTCCAAAGGCTTTTTCTAACACCCGACGAGTTTTGTCGTTTTGCTGTTGTTTAGTGCAGTAGTATTTTTGCCCTGCCAGATATAGCTTTTGTTCCTGCGTCGAAACGGGACTGGAGGCAACGGCTTGTTTGCAGTGAATTCTCAAATAATTAGCAGCCACTTCGAGGAAATTCTGCTCCTCTTCCTCATCAGTCGGTTTAACGAACAGGCAGAACTCGGAAAAGATGTCTGCCCAAGGTGGCAAATCTCTAACTTCGCTAAACTCTTGCTTTGGTAAGGCTAGTAAAGATTTTGTATATCCAGCAGAGAGAGTTCTTTCGGGACTAGTCGGGGACAAGTCGGCGATCGCAGCGCTAATTCCCCCTCTGCCAGCCACGATATCGCAGCCAAACATAGGTAAGGGGTATTCGGCGCGAGGAAACATAACACAGTGGAGGATATCGAGGTTTTTACCTACCTTCGCCAACTCCAGGTGCATTTTGCGAAACTGGGGTGTTTGATAGCAGCGATTTTCGATCCGCAGCTTTTCTCCTTCCAGCTTTCCTTCCACATAACCTAACCCCTCTGGTAATTCGTAAGGAGCGAGTTCCAAATATTTTTGCCAATAATTAAGAATCCTTTCAGCCAGTCGATGAATTAGAGGGTGTTGCTCTTGGCGCAGGGAAGGTTGGGAAGTTTCTAACATTTAGATTATTAAAATACTCGATCTCGGCAATTAAATGTTCGTAGCCACAGATGTATCTAAATTTAACGATATACTGAGACAGACTTTATAGATATATATAGCTATTAATCGTAATAGATTTTAGCGTGGGAGATTAATTATGTTTGGTTTAGGTATACCTGAAATCGCCATAATTGGCTTAGTGGCAGTCTTAGTTTTTGGTCCAAAAAAGATTCCTGAAATTGGCAGCGCCTTGGGTAAAACTATCAAAGGCTTTAAGGAAGAAATGGATAAGCCACAGTTGGACGAAGCAGATGAAGCGGATCGCGACTAGAACTGTTAGTCATTAAGCATCATTCGCTGTTAACTATTCTACTGAACCAGGCTTCAAAGCGATCGCCCAGTGCAGTCAAAGAATATTCTGCTTCCGCCTGTTGCCGACAGGCAAAACGATCTATTTGCGGTGTTTTGCCAATAGCAGTGACCAACTCAGCAACATTATCTGGTTCGACTAGAAAGCCAGTTTGACCATCTCTCACAATCTCTGCTGGACCTCCGCGACGGTAGGCAACTATCGGCACACCGCAGGCTAGGGCTTCGATCGCTACGTTGCCAAAAGCTTCGACCCAGCGAGGAGTCATCAGCAAAGCGCGACATTGACCTAGTTCTTTCTGTAGTCGATTCGTGTCTAAAAATCCCAAATATTCAATTGGAGCATCGGGAAAATTAAGGCGAATTTTGTTCCAGTAGTCTTCATCCTGAATCTTGCCCATAATCTTTAGGGGCGTTCTCGTTCTGTTTACCGCCTCTACTGCATCTTCAAGGGCTTTTTCGGGGGCAATGCGTCCCAACCAGGCTAAACTCTCCGTCGGACTATCGTTGAACTGATAGATAGCCAAATCTATAGCGCTGCCCAAAATCTCACAGCGATCGCCAAAAGGAAATGTATCTGCCTGCGCCTGAGTATAAACGCCAAAAGTACGAGGATAGCGATCTATAGCTTGAGCCATAATGCGATCGCACTCATCGGTCATCGTACCCATACTAATGAAGTGAGCAATAGGTGTTGAGAAGAAAGGAGTGAGATAAAACGGTAGCCAGTCGAAGGCAAAGTTAACGATTAAGTCGTATCGATCTTGTACCTGTCGGGCATAGTCCCACATATTCGCCAGAACAGAATTGTCGGGCAAACAGGTAGGAACATCTCGACTTTGAGTTTGGACGGGAACCTGAAGATTTCCAGTAATAGTCGTTACAGGAATATTGGTCAACCAAGATTCTTGAGGAGCAAGCACTTCCAGGTGATGACCGCGACGAACGATTTCCTGCGCTAAATTCTGTACGGTTAGTTCGACTCCTCCTCCCTGTCCAGAACCAAGAGAACCGACGGGGGTAGACAAGAACAGAATTTTTAGCATTATTTTTCCGCATCTAGCTCCGCTAACAGATAAGCAACAAGGTGTAAATTAGCTTCGCTATCTTGTCCTGAAACTAATTTATTGATTTCTTGCTCGACAGAAGCTTTGGCAGAGTTGGTGAATGTAGGTAGGGGGTTGGCATTTAGCTGCACCAATGCCTGAACTGCACTCTGTCTGACCTGATAGTCAACGTCTGACTGCATTTGCGATAACTTCGTGATTGCGGGAGCAACAAATTGATAGAGATTTTTTAAATCTCTAACCGCGTTGAGTCTAACTACAGGATCTAGATCCTGTAGATTGGTAAATAGCTGTTCGTCAATTGGTTTGAAACTGCGGTGAGCAACGCGATTAACCGCTTCGATAATCAGACTCTTATCAGGTTCTGTTACCTGTGGCATAATTTTTAGTAGAGGTTCGATGCTGCGATAGTCTCCTATTTTGGTTAGCTCCCAAATTGCCTTGCGTCGCCGAGAAATTTGAGCGGTAAGGTCGGATTGAAGAGAACCATTTTTGCCAAAATCAAGATCGGGCTGTAAATCTTGAATCAACTCTCGAACTGCATCAATCTGGGTAACAGTTGAACCGAGCAAAGGCGATTTTTCTCTAACCAGAGAATTGTTAGACTCTAGATCCAGGGCTAATGGTGCGGTCACTTCACTAGCTATATTGCTCTGTAAGATTGTATTCTGAATTGATGGTTCTGACTGCCGATCTGTGGCGACAACTTCTGTAGCAGCTCGACTGTCTGGAGATGGCTTTCTAAACAGCAACCAAAGTAAAAACAAAGAAATACTCGCAGTCAGCGCCATTGCCCCTAATGTCCAACGGCGATCGATAGCTGGGAACGATTCTGAAGCAGCCGAATTCTGCCTCAATTGGCGATCGATTTGGACGTTACTTTTCTCTGAAGAAGATTTGAAATTCTCTCGATTGACTACATTTTGAGTAAAAATAATTTTATCTTTCGCCACAGTAGTATCTAACAAATTAGATGCTGCTGCTCTGCCAGAACTAGGGTTTAAAGCTGATAAGGAAACATAAATAATAATAAAAGCACAACGCTTGAAGATCATAAGCTATGGTTAGCTAGAAAATGAATTTCAGTAAGATTAAACATCGTTTATTTAACTTTTTGTCGCCTCGACCAGAATCAATTGGTGTGGACAATCTATAAAATCCTAACACTGAAACGAGACAAGCAATCAAACTTCTAATAGCTAATTTGATGATGCTGGAGTTACTTAGGAAATTCTGCTTTGCTTTGTCAAAAAAACTAGGAGAATGAAAGATTGAGCCAGAATTTGAAAAAAGCTCATGGCTCGCGCTAGCATAACCGTAGCTCAGGCAAAGACCATCATCAATAAAACAAGCAATAAATAATGGCGATGGCAATTTAAAAGCTTGCCTGTTGCTGCTAGCATCTTTTCTCCCTACCTCATCTTCAACATTTTATTATTGGTGACGCTCCGATCTAGGCAGAAAAAATTCTCATTTTCATCAACATTCAAAATCACCATATACCGATAAATATTTAATTCTAATGACAGATAAATTAGTTAGAGCCGTGGCTGCTGATGGAGGAATCAGGGCAGTTGGCGTAATTACCACTGACCTCACCGAAGAAGCGAGATGCAGACATAAACTTTCCTATGTTGCCACGGCAGCGCTAGGTAGATCGATGGCTTCTGGATTACTGCTCGCTTCTAGTATGAAAAAAGAAGGCTCTAGGGTCAATATTCACGTTAAAGGAGATGGTCCATTAGGCACAATCTTAGCTGATGCGGGGTTAGACGGTACTGTCAGAGGCTATGTTCAACATCCGAACGTTGAGTTGCCACCAAACGACAAGGGCAAGCTGGATGTAGGTAGAGCCGTGGGTCACAATGGCTATCTCCACGTAGTTCGAGATGTTGGCTACGGACAGCCCTATTCCAGTACCGTGAGCTTAGTTTCGGGAGAAGTAGGGGAAGACGTTGCTAGCTATCTGGTCACTTCCGAGCAAACGCCATCTGCTCTCTTGGTAGGAGTTTTTGTCGGCGAAACGGGAGTTACCGCAGCAGGAGGAATTTTGCTCCAGGTTATGCCCAAAGCAGCCAGGGATTTGGCTCTAGTCGAACTATTGGAGTCTAGGGTATCCCAGCTATCGGGATTTACCCCTTTGCTGCAGGCGGGAAAAACTCTTGAAGTAATTATGCGAGATCTGTTAGAAGATTTAGAACTATTTATTTTTCCCGAATCTTATCCCGTAAGCTTTCAGTGTGGCTGTTCTTGGAATCGCGTTCTCGGAGCGCTGAAAATGCTAGGAGAAGCAGAGCTACAGGACATGATTGAAAAAGATAAGGGCGCGGAGGCAATTTGTCAGTTTTGTGGTGAAGTGTATCAAGCTGATGAAACTCAACTAGCCCAGCTAATTACCGATCTAAAAAGCGACTAAAAGTCAATTAAATAGGTGTGGATTTGAGTAAATTACTCTTACAATCAGTTTGTTATCTTTAAGCCGATTGTAGAGTTGAGTCTAAATAGCTGTAATTGCCAAATCAATTATTGTGAGGATTGAGATTGGGGAACTTGATAGTAGTCCCCAGACAAAACTTCATTGACTTGACACACGGACGATATATACTCAGCAAAATCAGGTGATAAGATAAGTTACGATTTAACCTCAATGGTCAAATCAAGCAGACAGTTACTGGCATCACACCTCAGATAATCTATGGCGATCGACAAAGAACCACAAAACTCTGGCTCAGATGCAGCAAGCGAGAAATCTGAGAACAAGATAAATAGTGAACCAAAGCAAAGATCTAACGCTAGTGCGGATCTACAAGATTTTCCTGAGCATATTTTGATCCCAGTGACTAATCAAACATCTTTACCAACGGTCAGTCAATCGGCTACTATCGTTCAATCTCCAAGGAAAAGACCACTGTGGCAAATTTGGCAGCTTTGGGGAATTCTTTTGGTTTTGTGTTCTGGAGGGATTGGCTATGGCGCGACTTCAATGCTGCTCAAGCTACCTAAGACTCAAAGCTGTTCTAAAGTTTTTTGGCCGATCGCTTCGGCATCGGTACGCCTGTACTGCGCTCAGACTGCTGCGGAAGATAAAGAGCTTGATGGTTTGCTTTCTGCCATCGATCTAGTAGCGGTTCTGCCTCAAAACCACCCTCTCAGACCTGAGATTGACAGGAACATCGATCGCTGGGCGGCATCAATTCTTAATTTGGGAGAAGCCCAGTTTCAAGCAGGTCAACTGGATGAGGCGATCGCCACTGCCAGGAAAATTCCCAATAATCTCTCGGCAAAGGAAATAGTAGAAGAAAAAATCGACAAGTGGGAGACGATTTGGACGAAGGGAGAAGAAAATTATGCCAAGGTAGAACAAAAGCTCCGCGAAGCAGACTGGAACGGAGCTTTTACCTGGGCAGTGCGTTTGACCGATAGCTCTAATGAATATTGGGCGACGACAAAGTACGAAGAGAGTATTAACAATATCAGCGTTGCTCAAGAAGAAAACGCCAGCATTACGAAGGCGCAAACTCAGGTTTCTAGCGGTAAGATTGACGATCTTATTTTAGCGATCGATAAAGCCGATGATATCAAGCCTGAAAGTTATGCTTACGAACAGGCACAAGAGGTCATTACCCAAGCCAAAAAGAAACTAGTTGCCAGCGTCGAACAGTCAATCGAGGGGGAGGAGTGGCGCGAACTGCTCAGGGTAACAAATCGTATTCCCCGCAGTCTTAAATTACAGAATCGCCAAAAAGACTGGCAAATTCTCGCCAACGCAGGTTCGAGTGCCAAGCTAGATACGGTGTTCGGTATGGAAGAAGCGGTAGAAGAAATTGATAAAATCGAAAAAGATAGCGAATATTACCAGCTCAGTCGCCAGTTAAAAGACCGCTGGAAGCTAGAAATTGAAGATGTAGGTCATCTATCTAAAGCAAGGGATCTAGCTAGAGTTGGTACGATCGCCAATCTCAATCAAGCTATTAGCGAAGCTGGGTTAATTCCTAGCGCTAACCCTCGTTACAATGATGCCCGACAAGAAATAGCCAAATGGCGAGGACAGATTCAAACAATTCAGGATCGACCCGTATTAAATCGTGCCAGAGAGTTATCTTATGGCAATAATCCAATTGCCTGGCGACGGGCGATCGCCGAAGCTAATTTAATCTCTCGCAATAGTCCACTTTACGGAGAGGCTCAAGGCTATGTGAGAAGCTGGTCTACCAATATTCAGCGAGTGGAAGATCGACCCATTTTAGACGAAGCCGAATCCTTTGCTAATGCCAATAACTATCCCGCAGCAATTGAATCTGCCAGAAGAATTCGTTCGGGCAGATCTTTGTACTCTGAAGCTCAAAGTAAAATTGCTGCCTGGCAACAGGAAATAGATGGACGCAGATATCTACGGGAGGCAACAGATTTAGCCCGTCAAGGTACGCCAGAAACCTTAGCTCAAGCTATCAGAACTGCACGACAGGCTTCGGCAAATAGTTCCGTACGCTCTCAGGTAGTGCAGGAGATAAATGATTGGTCGGCGCAAATTTTAGCGATCGCCAGACAGGCTGCAAATAGTTCTTTAGAAAGAGCGATCGCGATCGCCGAACAAGTTCCCTCTGGGACGACGAGCTACACTCCCGCCCAGAAAGAAATCAAAATCTGGCAAATTCGACTCAATCCCCCCCAACCAGAAGCCCTACCGCCTACTTTTAAACTAGAGAAGTTGAGGAAAGATCGAGAGGAAGATAATTAGATTCGCTCGGGTAGTAGGTAGTAAATAGTAGATAGTAGATAGCAAATATACAAAACAGCGTTTTTATTTCACTCTTTATCTACTAGGAAATTAAGAGATTATTTTCTTAAGTCTAATCCCATACCTTCACGGCGCACTTTGAGATCGTAATAAAGTACGGCTTTGACCGACTGCCAAAAAGGAAGGATTAGGGCGGTGGTAATGGAGTTGAAGACCAGCTTAAAAATGGTAAATAGTCCAGAATTAAAAATTGGGCTAGCATCTTGTAAAAATGCTGGCAAAATTTGCACAGTGAAGATTATGCCCAAGATAGGAAAACTGACAAGAGAAGAAATAAGGTAGATCAGGACTAAATTTTTTAAATAGCCCTTTGTCAGTTCTTGACTCCCTCGCAGAGATTCCGAGGCGTTCATGTTTTCATTAGTGGACAATAGCAATTCAGTTGCCGAAAAACTGGCAAATAGTCGGATTAAATAACCGAAAAACAGCACAAATACGGCAATTGACAATAATACAGATAGCACTGAGCCGACAACACCCAAGAAGCTCAGAGCCATTCCTAATACGCCGACAACTAAGGCGATCGCCAGTCCGCCTAAAATATAGGCTAGGATAAATCGCAGCGATACTAACAAGGCTGCTCCTAAAAAGCTCCACATGCGTCCTTTAATGGGACGATAGGCATCTTGAATACTTTCGGGTTGTTCTGTAACTTCGCCATAAGCCAGGCGCGCAATCAATGCCTGGTGAGCATAAAATTTTGCCGTTCCATAAATGGGAATCAAAGCCCAGAGAGAGCCAATTAAAGCTAAACGATAATACTTTTTGAAATTATCACGATAGATGCGTAACCCAGCACTAACAACATTCCCGACACTTAAGGGTTTCATAATTTACAATTAACTCCTAGAGGCAATTTTTAATCTAGCTACTCAAATAAGCTTACAAACGGCAAACAATTAAGTACTAATAATCAATTTTTCCCGAAAAGGCTGTACAACTAACTATTAAGCAACTGACGTAAATATTAAAGATTGAATCTAGATGAGCGATCGCGTAATAGGAATAGATTTAGGCGGAACGGCGATTAAGCTGGGCTGTTTTTTGGAGGATGGTACTTGTCTAAAAACAATTTCTATCGCTACTCCTCAACCCGCTAATCCTGAGCCTGTGGTTGAGGCGATCGCCAAAGGAGTCGAACAGCTTAATTTGGATCGTAGCTGTCAGGCGATCGGTTTGGGAATGCCTGGTCCTACGGATAAAGCGCGACGTATTGCTAGAAAATCGATTAATTTACCTGGCTGGGATGACGTTACCGTAGCGGACTGGCTAGAGGCACAAACAGGACTGCCGACGGTATTGGAGAATGATGCTAACTGTGCTGCGATCGGCGAAGCTTGGCTAGGTGCGGGTCGAGAGTTTCAGGATTTTATCCTATTGACTTTAGGAACAGGTGTCGGGGGGGGGGTTTTCCTCAACGGTCAGCTATTTACAGGCAGAGATGGTGCAGCAGGGGAACTGGGTTTAATTACTCTGAATCCCGATGGCTATGCCTGTCGTAGTGGCAATCAGGGATCGTTGGAACAGTACGCCTCTATTAGGGCAATTCAGCGTCTGACGGGTAAAGAACCAGCAGAAATGGGACGGTTGGCAAAAGCGGGAAATTCAGAGGCGATCTCGTTTTGGCAAGACTATGGCAAGACTCTCGGTGCAGGACTAGCTAGCTTAGTTTATGTTCTAACTCCAGAGGCGATTATTGTGGGTGGGGGAATTAGTGCTAGCAGTCGTTTTTTTCTACCTAGTACTCTTGAGGAGATTGAGCAGCGAGTGGTCGAACCTTCACGGATTGGCTTACAACTGCTGACTGCCAAATTGGGGAATCAGGCGGGAATGTTAGGTGCAGCCAAGCTGGTTTGGGAGCAGATTAATAAGTAGCAAGTAGCAAGTAGCAAGTAGCAAGTAGCAAGTAGCAAGTGGCAAGTAGCAAGTGGCAAGTGGCAAGTGGCAAGTATAGTCAATAAAAAAAGGGATCTGACATATAATGTCGATCCCTTTTGTGTTTCTATCCTGAGATAGATGAGCCTTGTTACTTAACGGATATACTCTTTTAGTATGCTGTTGCGGTTGGGATGGCGTAGCTTACGCAAAGCCTTGGCTTCAATCTGACGAATACGTTCGCGAGTCACATTGAAGATTTGTCCGATCTCTTCTAACGTTTTCATGCGACCATCATCTAGACCATAGCGTAAACGCAACACGTCACGTTCGCGAGGACTAAGGGTATCCAAGACGCTTTCTAGATCTTCTCTCAGCAAGCTTTTAGAAACTTGATCCTCTGGAGTTTCACCATCAGCTTCGATGAAATCACCCAAACGAGAATCTTCTTCCTTCCCGATTGGAGTCTCTAGAGATATAGGTAGCTGAGCGGATTTAGCAATAAATCTAAGTTTCTCGATGGTCATTTCCATGCGAGTGGCAATTTCTTCTTCAGTAGGTTTGCGACCTCTTTCTTGAGAAAGTAATTTAGTAGTTTTTTTAATGCGAGAAATGGTTTCGTATAGGTGAACGGGAAGACGGATCGTACGAGACTGATCGGCGATCGCTCTGGTGATTGCTTGTCTGATCCACCAGGTAGCATAGGTAGAAAATTTATATCCTTTTTCGTGGTCGAATTTTTCGGCAGCTCGAATCAAACCGAGAGAACCTTCCTGGATTAAATCTTGGAAAGATAAACCACGGTTCATATATTTCTTGGCGATCGACACAACCAAACGGAGGTTAGACTGCACCATTTTGTCTTTGGCTCGACGACCAATAAACAGGCGACGGCGGAATTTGCGGTATTCCATGTCGACTTCTCTCGCCCACTCTTCGTCAGTGGCTTCTCTGCCCAAACCATCTTCAAGGCTATCCTTTAATCTTTCTAATTCCAGCAGGTCGGCAATTTGACGCGCTAATTCAATTTCTTCTTCTGCTCTTAGCAGTCGGATGCGACCAATTTCTTGGAGATAGATACGAATAGAATCTTCAGTGTAGGGCTTTTTTCTGCCTCGTTCGGCACGTTTAGTAGTACTGGTTTTCTTCTTCCCTTTCGCTGCTGGTTTAATATCCACAGTGTCTTGATTTTTTTTCTTATCTTCTTCGATTAGGCTCTCCCAATCATTTCCAGGATTGGCGATCGTTGCTAGAACTTGATTAGCTTGGGTCATGCCGTTTTCCTCTTGCTCCTTCAGTGAAAAAATAATAATAGTTGTTTTGGTTAACTTTAGTTAAGTTGAGCTTAACTATGTGTCTAATTACACTTATACCTTGTTTTGTTTTTAGAGAGCGCCAAGCATTTAATGCCTGTTGACGGTACTCCATTGAACCTTGGATTCAATCAACTGCCTAGTGGGTATTATCAACTAGAAATCCGCAATTGTTTTACGATTTTAGCCTCGATTATTGTGAAATTGGTGAAGATTAGACAGAAATCTGGGGATATTCCCCCAAATTATATAAAGAAATTACAAAGTTCCCTTTAAATACGCTCCTTTGGCATTGTAGGCAATTTAACAAAAAATGACACGGATTGATTTTTAGCAAGGTGCAATTCCTCTACCAAAAACTTATCTTTAAAAGTTAACTTTATCTAAATAATCTCACATAATGCCCTCTGGGGGGATTGTAAAGCGCGATCGATTTTCATTATTACTAGAAGAGAGGAAAAAAACTATAAGATCTACAACTTTTTCCTAGGAAGATTTTGAACACACAGAAGATGCGTAGAATTGCTTACGGAATAACCCTCGGTTCTCTGGCTATTGCCAGTTTTCAGGGAAGAGATACGTTTCCAGCGATCGCTGGCACGGAACAAGGAACTTTAACCTTGGTTGCCAACGGCGAGGATTTTGTCAGACAAGGATTTATTAGTAAAGATGGTTGGACAATAAACTTCGATCGCCTATATGTAAACATCGGGGAAGCGACCGCCTATTCGACAGAAGCAGCCTTTGAACCTCAGAAAAACGATACAAAAGACAATATTGAGTATGAATACAGGGAAGAACTTGTTGAAAAGGGAAAAACTACCGATCTAGCTGCTGGGGAAGCAGATGCCGAACCTATACCTGTAGGGTCAACCAAAGTAAGCCCTGGTTTTTATAATGCCCTGGCTTGGGAAGTAACTACTGCAGATGCTGACAGTCCAATCGCTGGTAAGACGATGAACCTAACTGGTCAAGCAACTAAGGATGGTCAGACGCTCGACTTCGATCTGAGCCTAAACCAGCCAACCGCCTACGTCTGTGGAGAATTTGTTGGCGATCTGCGTCAGGGGATAGTTGAGGCGGATGCACCAGGAACGGTCGAGATGACTTTTCACTTCGATCATCTGTTTGGCGACCTCGATACCCCCCCAGAGGATGCCCTAAATCAGGATGCTCTAGGATTTGAGCCACTTGCTAGTTTGGCTAGCGACAATGCCGTAAAACTTAGCGATGAAGATCTAGCCACTCAATTATCTCAGGAAAATTATCAAAAACTAACCGAAGCGATTGTTGGTTTGGGACACGTAGGAGAAGGTCACTGTGTTGTGACTAATTCACAATAAGTAAGAAAACTCAACAGTAATTTGACGTTTTATATTTTAAATTGCTGAATCTTGAAAAAAATAGGGAAACAAAGCTTTGTTTCCCTGGAAAATTCTACAATCCTTGTAAATGAGCAGCCCGAAAGTGGTTTTATGATTAGGTTTTACTTCTGTTTGACACTATTTACACTGTTATCTGTACCAGAGAAAGTTTTGGCTCATGGGGCAAATATTCAATATCGCCAAACCTCAGCGATCGCAATTCAGGCGAAATACGACGACGGGGTACCAATGAAAAATGCCCAGGTAGTGGTTTATGCCCCCAGCGATCGCGCGACCCCCTGGCTCACAGGCGTAACAGACGATCTGGGAAACTTTAGTTTTGTACCCGATGCCGATCCCGAAAACGCTGGCAATTGGGATGTCAAAGTCCGTCAAGCTGGACATGGAAGTATTACCAGTATTCCGATTAACCAAAGCAAGCTAACCAATGTCTCTCAAACTCAAACAGCATCTGTAAATGCAGGCTATTCTACTGTTCAAAAGGCAATAATGGCTGGTGCTGTAGGGTGGGGATTTATCGGCACGGCTTTATTTTTTGCCCGCTCTAAATCTAGTAAATAGGTCGTAAACAGGTTATTTTTTAGCTGCATGCATATTCCCGATGGTTTCCTTCCCCCCCAAGTTTGCCTTACTGGTTACGCTTTAACTGGTGGTCTGACCTGGTATTCTCTCAATCAGATTAAAAAAGATCCCGATATTCAAGCCAATATTCCTAAAGCCTCATTGTTGACAGCAGCGTTTTTTGTTGCTTCTTTGGTCAGCATTCCCGTTCCTCCCACCAGCGTTCATTTGATCTTTAACGGTTTGATGGGTGCAGTGCTGGGCTATTATGCCTTTCCTGCAATTTTGATTGGCTTATTTTTTCAGGCGGTGATGTTCAATCATGGTGGCATGTCTACTTTAGGCGTAAACGCTATTATCATTGGCGCACCAGCAATAGCAGGTTATCATTTATTCCGTCAACGGGAACATCTACAGGGAAAAAGGCAAATCCTGACGAAAGCTTTATCTTTTGCTGCGGGTGCGGGTGCGTTATTAATCTCAGCCTCAATGTTTGCTGTTTTGTTAATTACCTGCATCTCCCCTGACATGGACGTTCATGCTGAGAGAACGGCGATTCTATTATCTCTTGTCGGTTACAGTATTCAGGCGGTCGTCGAAGGATTATTTTCAGTAATGTTAATCTCCTTTTTAGAACAGGTAAAACCAGAGTTGTTGAAGGGATGAAATCGCCAGCATGCAGTAAAAGGGAAAAGATAGATTTGACTTTTAGAAATCAATTAGCGATCGACAATCAGTAATTATTTAATGAAATTAGTTTTAGACCGCTATGCCTATTTAGATTCGCCCGTCCACCGTTGGCAGCAAAGCTATAAGCTGATTGGTTTATTGAGCTTGATTTTTGCCTTTGCCTTTGTGCAAAATATCTGGCTGTTACCAATTATGGTTGTTATCACCAGCATTTTATTTACTCTTTCCAGAATTCCCGTTTCTTTTCTAATTAAACGTCTGCGCTATCCGAGCTGGTTTATTTTAGCTGTGGTTTTCTTTCTTCCTTTTATATCAGGAGAAAATATCATCTTACAGTTAGGAAGTTTAACACTCAAAGAAGAGGGATGCTGGCAGGCACTGTTGATTTCAGTACGCTTTTTTTGCATCTTAACCGTTAGCCTAGTAATGTTTGGTACAGCTCCATTTCTCAGCAGTATAAAAGCAATGCGTTCTCTTGGTTTACCAAGCGTAATTGTTGATATGAGTTTGCTGGCATACCGTTATTTAGAAGAACTGAGTGAGACCCTGACTACTATGCAACGGGCAATGAAACTAAGAGGTTTTCAACCAAAGGGTTTTACACATCGCAATTTGAAAGTTTTTTCTCAATTAACTGGTAGCATATTAATTAGAAGCTACGATCGTTCTTTGCGTATTTATCAGGCAATGATCTTACGGGGTTATGGTAGCCAAACAAAGATAAAAAAAAGGCAGCTAAAATCTACACTGGTTAATAGCGATCGCTTTAGCCTTATTGCCACATCGATCGCCGTGATTACGGGAATTTGCATAATGATATTAGAACTAGTTTTACCCAGCTTTTAGCTTTTAATAATTTCCAATCTAAGTTCAAACTTTTTTAAAATTACGGCTCAACACCACACTGTAGAAATCAATGAATAATGTAGTACAGACGGCAAATCAACTATCTCTTAAAACTAAAGCGATCGCCTTAGAAAATCTTGGCTTTAGTTATGGACAAGAACGAGCGATTCTAACGGACGTTAACTTGACTATCTCGGCAGGAGAAACAGTTGGTTTGATCGGCGCAAATGGTGCGGGAAAGACCAGCTTATTTCTGGCAGTCTGTGGCATCCTCAAGCCAACTTATGGAGAGGTAAAACTATTCGATCGCTCAATTGAAGCAGGGCAGTTTAACCCTGAGATTGGTTTGGTATTTCAAAATCCAGACGATCAGCTATTTTGTCCTACAGTCCGAGATGATATCGCCTTTGGCTTAGAAAATATCGAACTACCCGCTCCAGAGGTAGAAGCAAGAATTAACGCAGCCCTGTCTCTAACAGGAGTAACCCATCTAGCCGATCGCATTTCTCACCAACTTTCAGGGGGAGAAAAATGCATGGTGGCGATCGCTGCCGTGTTAGCCATGCTGCCTCAGATCGTGCTTTACGATGAACCCAGCGCCAATTTGGATCTACGAGCCAGACGTAGATTGATCCATTTTCTTAACTCTTCCCGTGAGACAACCGTGGTTTCTTCTCACGATCTAGAACTGATCGTTGAAGTTTGCGATCGGGTCGTAATGCTCAATCAGGGAAGAATTGTCGCCGATGGCTCGCCCGCAGAAATTATGAGCAATCGAGATCTAATGGAGTCGAATGGTTTAGAAGTTCCCCACTCTTTAACTCACTATCACGAAAATTTAGGCAAGAAATAGCAGATAATTCTTCTGAGGAAGTAAAGATCGGTAGTAGGCAAGTAGGAAAAAGATGTCACAAGATAGCCAAGTTAAGATGTCGGAAACAGAGGCTCAGGAGTTAATGCGCTCTCTGCTGCACAAGGAACATAGTTGGGTAGAGTGGGGACAGGGTTGTCAGAAGCTACAAAAGGCAGGCTACGGCACTCAAAGAATTTTTGAAGACACGGGATTTCAAAACAGTCAGCAAAATTTGGTCATAGTCGCTGCCCAAGTATTTAATAACTTAGTCGAGGCAGACGTAGCACCAGAAGTTCTCGATTATTTTCGCGGACCACGTAGCGATGTTTTATATGAGTTTCGGATACTCAACCAGCAGCAACGAGTAAACGCTAGCCTGTTGGCATACGATAAAAAGATTAATATTGATGGTGCAGCGTTAGTTGCCAAAGCGGTCAAAGATGTTTCCCGCATGTCTCAGTTACCAGAGGCTTTTACCAATCATCCAGGGGACTGGGTCGCATATTTATCTTGGAAGCGAGCCAAAAGTCAAAAAGATCTCCAACAGCGATCGCGCCTGATCGCTCAAGGTCTAAAGTTTGCTCATTCACCGACAGCTAGAGAAGCGATCGAAAAGTTGCTGAGTGACTTTAGCGTGATTAGCACCGTTTCTGAGCCATTGCTACCGCTATATCGTCTGGAATTAGAAGAAGAGTTACCCCGTATTGTTCCCCTAGCAGGCTCTTATCCAATCGACAACCAGCAGCTATCTGCCGTCAAACAGGTAGAAATTCGCGAACCATTTAGCCAGATTCAGGCTAACGGTGGTTCCTACGTGCCGATTCCTGGCTGGCAGGTTGTTCTTAAAGCCAAAGATCCTGTCGGCTATCTCTGCCCTAGCAATCTCCTACCCAAGTATCTCGGGGGTAATGTCGAAGAAGTCTTGGTACTTGTCGATCGAGCTAACCAAACCTGGGATGTCAACAGTTACTTTGTGCTGGAAATAGACGGTAAGTTAGAAATACGCTGGTCGGATAGCGAACCCGAAGAGCCGATTGTGGGGCAGTTAGCTTTAATCCTACGTCCGAAAAAGATTTTGGATGAGAATAACTTAACTGAGCCTTGGCAAATGGACGATTAGGCAATTGACAATTAACAATTGACCGAGAATTTAGTCAGTCGTGGCGTAGCAAGTCTAAGCTGATGCATTAGATTATGTTCGCGCCAAGACGCAGAAGCGCAGAGAGAGAAGGGAAAGATCTTTCATCGAATTTACTGCACTATTTAAAGCTTCATGCCAGTAAGATGGGTCAGCGATAGCGTAACCCATCAAGTCAACACCTAGACTGTAGACATTTGTTTTTGAGAAGTCATACAAAGTTTGGCAATCTCTTGCATATTGAGGGATTGCATTTTATTTTGGGCTTTTAGCTTTTGGTAGGTTTGCAGAATTTGTTCTAGAAAACTGAGATTTTCCGCTAGATTGACTCCGAAATTGTGGGGATGCCACCATAGATGATAAATTTCTCCTCGGTTGGCAGCGTATTTTAATGCCGATGTAATGCGACGTAAGCGCAATCCGTCTAAATATTTTAGTTTGGGAGAATAGGGTCGTAAAAAACGGCTAGCAGGGATATTAACAGGATAGCTAGAACGCAATTCCGATTTTGAGTAGCAGTTATGACCAGTAAGATTTACATATGCATCCAGCAGACGTAGTATTCGTTTCGTAACGCGATCGCCATCTCCTGCTTCATCATTATAGATAGCGCTAGTTTCGTTGCCACGATAGGAAGTAATACCACAGTCAGCAATGGTTTTTAAATATGCCTGATTGTACTGATTACGGGGGAATACGAGGCTCTTAGTAGTTAAATTCGCCTGCTTACCTACCGCGATCGCAGCATCGAGATCTGCTTTAAATTCTGCCTGAGTTTGTCCAGTTTCCAAACAGTAATAGTGAGAAAAGGTGTGAGTGCCGATTTCTTGTCCTGAAGATTGGCTAATTAACTCAATTAAATCTGGACAAAAATGTAGCTGCGGATCGCCAACTTTTTCTAAAGTGTTTATGTATTTGTAGGGAGATAGTTTTGTATTTTTATAACTAGGTTGCTGGGAAGGGAAATGCGCCTGTAGCTGTTCGAGATTAGAATAATGTAAAAAACCAACAGTTGCCCAGGTAGCATGAATTTGATAGCGATCGAATAATTTTAGAATAGCAGGTAAAGCTTGGCGTACTCCAGATAAATGCTGTTCGTAATCATCGATTGAAATAATATCTCTCATACCCCAATACAGCTCTAAATCTAGGGAGATAACCATAGCTCCCTGAGATGAATTATTCATATTAATAATAAAGATAAAATTAGTTAAAACTAAGAATTAGTTCGCAGAAAAACTTCTGCTAGTAGTTATTGGTGGATTACTAGCAAGAGACTTAATGTTGTTATTAGAGAAGCTAGGCACAATTGCCTGTATAAGCCAAGTAAAACTAGCTGCGGGTAAGAATAGGTACAGCAGTTATAAATAGAGCGATTAAATATAAAACCCTATAGGTTCTGATAAATTGCTAGAGATATATGCAAATAAACAGAAGTTTTATTCGTTATAAATTCGTATTAGAGAATAGTATCATAGTTAAAAAATAAATCATAGATCTCAAAATAGATGGCTTTAAAACACGCGAGTTAGAGGCAACAAGGTAATTAAATTAACTCTTTACAAAAAGCAGTTATCACAGATAAATAGATAGATGTGGCTGTTTTAAATAAAGACTTTTAACTATCTCGACGGCAATTGGATAATCGTAATAATTCAAACACGAACTAGCTAATCAATAGTAGATAAGAATTAGACATAAAAAACAAGCTTTATTCCCAATCTTCTGCTTTTGTCAGTCGAATATAGAGCCAACAATTATAAACAGCACAGACGACTGGCAATGAGTACTACCATGCTCTAAATACATTAGCGATAACTCTCGAATGCCAATTTTTTCAAATATATTAATTAGCAGTTGGAGTTTTAAAACATAAAAAGCAGTATCAAAAAAGTTTTATCTACTACTTACTACTTACTACTTACGAGCAGACATCTTAAAAATTATTAGCTTCAGATTAGATGCGGTTTAAATTGCCAATTCAATACTATGTCAGGAACTTATGGCGATCGCTTACTTAGAATAAAAAACGATCCACTGTCCTGAAACTTCGGCAACTATGCCTCCAGAAAGAGTCGAGGTACGACTTTTATTTGGTGCAGAGATCAAGTTAACCACCGCTTCGATCTGAGCAAAATTTGGCTGTCGAGACATGACTGAAGGTAAGAATTGGCGAATAGCTCGTCGCTGTAGAGCCAATGGTGCAGATTGTAAGCAGGGGCGATCGAGGCGATTATTATCTAGTGCGTCCTGAAGCAGCTTTTGGGCGCTCGTTTCTAAAAATTCCACGTCACTACGTAAAATTTCTGCGGTTTGGGCTAGAGAATTTTCTACCTGCGGATTAAAACCTTTCTGAAGATAGGGGATTAACTCTCGGCGAATACGGTTACGGGCAAAGCGATCGCTTTCATTAACCACATCAAACCAGACTGGCAGATCGAACTGTTGGCAAAATTCCAGAGTTTCGTGGCGATATACTTCTAAAATTGGACGTACAAGAGCAACATCGGTTGTTAGATCGCGTTTCCAGGTTAAAGCAGTCAACCCGTCTGCACCCGCACCACGAATCAAGTTATAGAGTAAAGTTTCGGCGCGATCGCTTTTTGTATGCCCCGTGACAATATAGGTAAACCCTTCTGCTTCAGCAATTTCAACCAGAGCTTGATAACGCCAGTTCCTTGCTGCTGCTTCCGTCTCAGGCAATATACCAGCCTGCTTGAGATAAAAGGGCAATTTCCAGCTTTGGGCAACCTGCCTGACTCTTTCGGCAATACCCCGATCCGTTGACCACTGATGATCGCAATGGGCGATCGCTATTTGCCAGTGCCACTTAGAGCGCAAATCTAGCAGTAATTTTCCCAAGCATAAAGAATCCTGTCCTCCCGACACCGCCACCAAAACTTTGGCTTTCGGTGACAAGAGAGGTCGCTGACGCAAGGTTTTGTGTAATTTTGTATGGAGAGGAGTCCAATAAATCCGAGACATAATCACCGTTAGTTTTTGACATAAGTGACGATTATTCTATGTAATTTGAGCGCCAAACACTGTTTAATAATAGTCATACCTTGATACAGGCATAAAGATTGAGTAAAGGAATTTACACAGAAAAGAACCATGAGTAATCATATATATGTAGTTACTAGTACCAGAAAATACCGAGTATTTCTTTAAGCTCTAGTAATCTTATTTTGTAACTTTTTTTATAACTTTTTAATATGATTCGTGTTTTATTAGTTGACGACCAAAAAATGGTTCGGGAAAGCTTGAAAATTTCTTTAGAAATGGAAACCGATATTGAAATCGTCGGTACAGCTAATAATGGTATCGCTGCGATCGAGCAGGTGGAAATGCTTCATCCCGATATTGTAATCATGAATATGGAAATGCCTGGCTTAGATGGAGCGAGCGCGACCAGACAAATTACTAGTCGCTTTGTTCAGACTAAGGTTTTGATTCATACTTCCTATGACAACGATGAATATATTACCAAATCATTAGCAATGGGGGCTAAGGGGTATTTGTTAAAAACTGTCGAAAACAGCGATTTGGCCAGCGTTATCCGCAATATAAATAAAGGCTACACTCAGATTGCCCCTGGATTATTAGAAAAATTGTTAATTACCACCGACTCTGGTGTGGTGATTAGTAAGTTAGAAAGTCCCTATACTTATTCTCAGTCAGGTATTAATACCGTAGCTATTTCCGCCAAACCTCAAAAGACAATCTCTAACTTAAAGGTTGCCTGCCGTCAGCAGCAGGAAGAAATTAGCAAGTTACGTCAAGATATGGACGAACTCGATCGCGATCGACAAGAATTGCCCAAGATCGAACAAAATATTTCTAGCTATAAAAAATCTTTCTGGATCTTTTCTTTACTCTGGCTACTGTCTTTACCTTTACTGGGCCTACTCTTCTATCAGCTTTTTAATAAAACTAACAGTCTTCAGCAGCAGACAACCAGCATACAAAGCAATCTTCAATCAAATGTCATACCAAGTGAAAGGGTTGGACTGTATGGGGAATTTAGCCTTAGCGGTATTGCTCAAAGAGTTTCTAAGGCCTATTCACAAGATGCTCAACTAAAGGATATTTCTACTGTTTATGTAGCTCAGGAAGATGATGCGATCGTTTTATTTGGCAGTATTGCTGATGCTTCCCTCTTAAGACGGATGGAAAATATTGCCAAACAGGTAGAAGGAGTAAAAAAAGTATATAGCAGTCAAGTAGCAATAAAACCTGGATTTACCGAAAATATTCTTGGTGCAGGTAAATAAATTCACCGCTTAAAACTAGCGCTAGTCGAGAAAATTGCGAGAAAATTTGCCGTTCAGCCAGACAATGCAGTAACTTGTGAATATCAAATACTCAAAATAGAGACGGTGTTGTGTCTAAAAACTGGTTAGTTTCTTTGATAGCTTTTGCTAGTATTTCTAGTCTGTCTTTACCTGCAAGGGGTCAAGCAATTCTGCCTTATGTACCCAAATTAGATTCAGAAAAACTTGAAGTGCAAGGATTACAGCTACTTCAAGATGCAGTACAGTTAATTCGCTTCCAACAATATGATTTAGCGCTACCTAGAGCCGAGTTAGCCACTCAACTCGCTCCAGACAACTATGATGTTTGGTTTATTCTCGGTAGTCTCTATGTTCAGCAAGAGAACATTGAGGACGGTATTGAAGTACTAGAAAAAGCAGAAAGCATTGCTCCCGAACAAGAAGCAGTTTTGTTTAGATTGGGTGACGCTTATTTTCAGCAGGGAAACTACGAACTAGCAGCAGAAAAGATTGAGGCTGGATTAGAAATAAAGAATGAGTCTCCCGACGCTTTATTTAGCTTGGGCAATACTTATCTTAAGCTGGCTAAATTTGACGATGCGATCGATGCTTACGAAGAAGCTTTTGAAATGGAAGCAACTTTTTGGCCCGCACTGAATAATGTCGGGCTTGTAGAATACGAAAAAGGCGATCGCGACGAGGCGATTTCTAAGTGGGAATCAGTAATTGAAGTAGATGGCAAGCAAGCCGAACCCCAGTTAGCTTTAGCCGTGGCGCTATTTGCAGACGGTAAGGTGAATGAAGCCGTTGAGCTAGGTAGAGCAGCCTTAGAATTAGACAGTCGTTATGCTGATATTCCGTTTCTGGAAGAAAATCTTTGGGGAGAGCAGTTGATTGAGGATACTCGCCTGTTTTTGAATAACCCTCAAATTCAAGAAGTTGTCTCTAACGTCGAGCAGTCTGAACCAGAAGCAGCGCCTGGGGAACAAGTACCAGCACCAGACGAAGGTGTTCCTATTCCTCAGTAGATTTTTTTTGTGCTGATTGCAATTGGTTATCTAGGTAAGAGGTAGGAGGTAAAAGAAGAACTGCGATTCGCCCCAGTATACCGATACTGATATGTCTCGCCTACCACCTTCTACTCACTACCTTCTACTTTTCAATTCACTTTGCCATATCAAACAGTAGAATTTCGCTATCTGCACTTTTGCAGGCGATCGCAATTTCTGCCTCATCAGCGATCGCTACGCCGTCTCCCGCCTGAAGTGGTTTGTCATTAAGTGCTATCTCGCCCTTAACTACCTGTAGCCAGACAGCGCGGTTGTCTGCAATTTCATGGGTTAAACAATCGCCTTGACCTAATGAACCGAGATAGAGGTTTACGTCTTGATGAATAGTTACGGAATTATCTCTACCGTCGGCTGAACCCACTAAAATCAACTTATTCTGTTCTATTTCTGAGCTAAAGTTTTTCTCTTCATAACTAGGCTCTAAACCATTTTCGTTAGGCATAATCCAGATCTGGAGAAAATGGACAGGATTAGCATCTGAAGCATTAAACTCGCTGTGTCTGACTCCCGTACCTGCCGACATTCTCTGTACGTCTCCAGGGCGAATGACCGAGCCATTACCCATGCTGTCTCTGTGTTCTAATTCACCTGAAAGCACATAGGAAATAATCTCCATATCTCGATGCCCATGTGTACCAAAACCTTTGGCGGGAATTACTTTATCCTCATTGATTACTCGTAAGCTGGCAAAACCCATGTGGTTTGGATCGTAATAGTTGCCAAAGGAAAAACTATGTCGGCTATCTAGCCAACCAAAGTCAGCTACACCTCTTTCATCTTTAGGACGAACTGTAATCATGATTGTTTACCTCCTAGTGTGGCGATATATTTATTATGATTTAGATCCGATTGACAGACAATATGATATCTGAAAGACATAATGTATCGATATTATCTACAATCAATGGATAAATTTGCCAGCATCAAAGCTTTTGTGCGAGTAGTGCAGTCGGGGGGATTTGCTGCTGCTGCTAGAAAAATGGGAGTATCGCGATCGACGGTTAATAAGTTGGTCATTAACCTAGAAAATGAACTAAAGGTACAGCTACTACAACGAAGCACACGCAAGGTAAACCCTACTCCTACAGGATTTGCTTTTTACGAACGCTGTCTGAATATCTTAGGGGAGTTAGAAACCGCAGAACAGGCGGTATCCGAGCTACAGTCAGAACCGAAGGGAACTCTCAAGCTAAATGCACCAATGTCTTTTGGTACACTTTATCTGGGAAAAGCGATCGCCGAATTTATGGTTCAGTATCCAGAATTGCAGGTACAGCTTACTCTAAACGATCGCACGATCGATCCAATTGCCGAAGGTTACGATCTGACAATTAGAATCTCGCAACCAGAGACTAGTCCTAATTTAGTATCTCAAGCGATCGCACCCATACCCAGAGTGCTTTGTGCTGCACCAGAGTATTTAGATCGGCAAGGTATTCCCGATCGTCCCGAACAACTGACAGATCATTCCTGCTTGCATTACGGACAGATAGTTACGGGTAATCAATGGACTTTGGATAATGGCGATCGCGAACATAGAGTAACGGTGCAAGGGGTACTATGTTCTAACAATGGGGAGGTATTAAGAGATGTAGCCGTAAAAGGCTTGGGTATTGCTCTGCTACCAACATTTATTATTAAATCCGAACTAGACAGGGGAGAGCTAGTTCGGATTTTGCCAGATTATCAACTACCACAGCTTAATCTCTATTTGCTGTATCCCTTAAATCGGCATTTAAATACGAAGGTGAAACTGTTGGTCGATTTTTTTGAGAAAAGGTTTACTGATTTTAGTTGAATAATAGTGCTGGCGGTTGGGAGTTTCAGAAAAGCGATCGCATTTTGTTTTTCTAATACGCTCAATCTACTCTCTAAAATAAACAATAGAAAAGCTATGATGCATTAAATATATTTATTTTTAGCAGAAGATCGATCTTGTTCTTTATTCTAAAAACTAACAAGACGGGGCGAGATACTTTATTTCTCCCAGAGCAATTGACTGTAAAATAAAGATGTTAAAAGATGGCTGCCGATCGCAGTGACCAATGATAGATAACTGTCTGGAGTAGCTAATCTTAATTTCTGCCGAATCAAAATATAATGACGCTACAAACGATCGAGCCAAGCACTTCAGAAGTCTTATTAGGCAAGTCTTTAGAGGAATTAACCGCCTGGGTACAGGAGCAGGGACAACCAGCCTATCGAGGTAAGCAGCTATACCAGTGGCTATACCAAAAAGGAGCGCGATCGCTTTTAGATATTTCGGTCTTTCCCAAGCAGTGGCGGGAGAAAATGGCGGATTATCCGATCGGGCGATCGACAATTCACTATCGCAGCGTTTCTCCAGATAAGACTCGTAAGTATTTGCTGCGTCTAGCAGATGGCTTAATTATTGAGGCGGTGGGTATTCCGACCAAAAAACGTCTGACGGTGTGCGTTTCTTCTCAGGTTGGCTGTCCGATGGACTGCGATTTCTGCGCTACGGGCAAAGGCGGTTTTACCCGTAATTTAAAAGCTCACGAAATTGTCGATCAAGTATTGACGGTACAGTCAGACTTCGAGCAGCGAGTTACCAACGTTGTCTTTATGGGTATGGGAGAGCCGATGGCAAATATTGACCAAGTAGTACCTGCGGTTAAGTCTCTCAATCAAGATGTGGGCATTGGTGCGCGATCGATTACTGTCTCTACGGTGGGAATTCCTGGCAGAATTCAGCAGCTAGCCCAGCATAAGCTACAAATTGTTCTAGCGGTAAGTCTTCACGCTTCCAATCAAGCTTTACGCCAGCAGTTGATTCCTCGTGCAAGCAAGTTTACCCTGGATAATCTTCTCGATGAGTGTCGAGATTATGTTCAAGTTACTGGCAGACGAGTCACCTTTGAATATGTGCTGCTGTCGGGAATTAACGATCTGCCCGAAAATGCCAAGGAATTAACTCAATGTCTGAGAGGCTTTCAAACTCACGTTAATTTAATTCCCTACAACCCTATTTCCGAAGTTGATTATCAAAGACCAAATAGTTACAGTATCCGAGAATTCATGAATGTTTTAGAAGCAGCAGGCATAGCTGCGAGCGTGCGTTATTCTCGTGGCTTAGAAGCGGATGCTGCCTGCGGACAATTGCGAGCTTCTAAAGTTTAAGCAGAGACAGAATTTGCTAAGCGATCGCTTTTGATACCTGGTGCATAGGCTTCGATTACTCTGGCTGTTTCAGTACATTGCACCAGTAGATAGTCACAATGTCGGCAAGATATTCTTTGAATAAGTCGGTCTGTTTTAGTGCCGAAAGTCGAAAGCTGAAAGCTGTTGATTTAGTAACAAAGCTAGACTTTATAGAGTTTGATATACGAACATAAATACCATATTGAAACTTTGATGCTATTTAATTGAAGGATTCAATGATTTAATTTTAATGACGAGATTTCTCTGCTATCTATAGCGATTACCTATGCAAGCTGAATGGCAAACGACTAAAAATTACGAAGATATTACTTATCAGAAGTGGCAAGGTATTGCCAAAATAACGATTAACCGCCCTCATAAACGTAATGCATTTCGCCCCAAAACTATCTTTGAAATGTACGATGCTTTTGTCGATGCTCGTGAAGATCCCCAAGTTGGAGTAATTTTATTGACGGGTGCAGGACCTCATACAGACGGAAAATATGCCTTTTGTGCGGGAGGAGATCAGAGTATTCGAGGTAAGGCAGGATATATTGATGACAGCGGTACACCAAGGCTTAACGTTTTGGACTTGCAGCGCTTGATTCGCTCAATACCCAAAGTGACGATCGCTTTAGTGGCGGGATATGCGATCGGTGGAGGTCATGTACTGCATGTCTTGTGCGATCTAACTATTGCTGCGGATAACGCTATTTTTGGACAAACTGGTCCAAAAGTAGGTAGTTTTGACGGGGGATTCGGCTCTAGCTATTTGGCTCGAATTGTCGGACAAAAAAAAGCTAGGGAGATTTGGTTTCTTTGTCGTCAATATAGCGCCGAGGAAGCAGAAAAAATGGGGTTGGTTAACCGCGTCGTGCCTGTCGAGCAGCTTGAAGCCGAAGGTATTCAATGGGCGCAGGAAGTTTTGTCTAAAAGTCCAATTGCGATTAGATGTCTTAAATCTGCATTTAATGCCGACTGTGACGGTCAAGCAGGAATTCAAGAGTTAGCGGGAAATGCCACCATGCTCTACTACATGACGGAAGAAGGCTCGGAGGGGAAACAGGCTTTTCTCGAAAAGCGCGATCCCGATTTTCAGCAATATCCTTGGTTGCCCTAAATATAGCCTAAGCATCAAAATGTAGGGCATCAAAAAAGCGCTTTTATCTATCGAAAAGCGCTTTTATTTTGAATATTTAAACGAACCTTTATAATGCAAATTATTATGATTTGTTAGCTTACAGAATGTGTAGATTAAAATAATAGCGACAGATTCTTATTGATAGCAAATGCTCGATTATTCTGCTTTAGGCGTAGCCATTTGAGGACTAGAACCTTCGTTATTAATATTCAACAGGGGGTCGATCGCTCTCTCTGTGGACTCCAAAGAGATTGAAGTTTCCAACTGAAAAATATTTTCCAATTTTTTCAAAGTGGTTTCAAAAGGAGGAGATGCAAAACTGCAAGCTTTCCAGCTACTCTCTACTGGAACGCCTAGCAACTGGCACGAACCCCCCCTGCGCCCTTCTGGCTCGTAAAAGCGACAGTAGCGACAGACTGAAGTTGAGAGATTCATTTTCTTCATTAGATTTTAGCTAGCTCGATTTTAATTCAATTCCGCTTTTCTTATTGTGCGTTGTCTTTACAATGTAGCTAATTCAATTCAAACGATTATCTAGCTTAGGTTAGAACGATCCCCAGACATCTAATTACTTTATATTCTCTTTAGAATTGATTAATGAATAGATATGAAAAAGGTAAAAAATAGTATCAAAAAATACTTTTTGTTCCGTATTTACTATGAGATACAGTTTAAAAACCTATAGGGATCGTTAGCAAATAGCTCAATTACCTTTAGATTATTTTTTATTTTGGCTTTGGAAATGTCGGTGGACGATATTTTTCTAGCCACTGTTGAGCAATACAGTGGTGACACAAATTCCATCTGGCTATCTCTTCCTTAGATGTTGCTGCTTGGCATTTTGGACAAAAGAAAGCAGGTGTTCTTCGCTCTTTGCGTTTGAGCCAGTCGAGAACGGCGTTTTTAGCCTTTTGTTGAGGAGATATGATGTTTCCCTTTGCTTCCGACTCTCGATTCTTCTGAGACGAGCTTGAGCCTGTTGTAGAGTTAGCCTTAGCCTTTGTTTTCTGAAGATCGCTAATAGTGAATAAAATTGTCCGCTCTGTCTGCTGGTATGTTTTTTGATGCCACTGAGAAGATGAAAAGCGGATATCTTTAATTTTGAAAGTGAGCTGTTGATTGAGTCTTTTTAAGAGAGTATATCGCTGGAAAGAAAGTTCCTGCGCTCTGGCAGCACTGTCGGTAGCAATGTAGAGTATCTGGCGATTAATGTAGAGAGGGCGAGTGTGTTGAGCAATTTTTTGGTTGACAGTGCGATCCCAGCATTTGAGTAGCTGGCGATGCTGACGAAAACTTTCCCAGCCAGGCTGAGTTTCTAGCTGGTTTAGAACTTGTTCGACAGAGTTAAAGTGCAAGGGAACTGGAGGAAGTAAGAGGTTATATGTTACTTAGAGACAATACCCGACCATTGGACTTTCTTTTCTCCCGTACGGCGATAGGAAAATAAATAATCGCTATCTTTAAAGGTACAGTACGGAGCGATCGCAATTTGTTGGGGATCTATGTTTAGTTGTTCGAGCTGAATCTGATTAACTCTGGGTACGTCTAGGCGAACCTTACCTGGCAAATCATCATCTGAAATAGGGGAATTTGATAACTCTTTAAGTTGGCTCAAGATGCCTTCTGACTCTTTTTTAGGATTGGCAATAATACTCTGACCGACTTCGATCGCCACGTGTTCATCTACCTGATACATTTTGCCTGAGATCGCAGGACCAATAGCAATCCGCAGGTCAGATTTTTGACTACCAAATTCCATAAATTTGGCGATCGCAATGGTCGCGATTTTTTGTGCTGTTCCCCGCCAGCCAGCATGAATCGCACATGCTCTGCCTGTCTTGAGATCCCCAATCAGAATTGGCGTACAGTCGGCACTGGCTGCCCAAACAGATTGATTCGGGCGATCGCTGATTACCGCATCGGCTTCGGCTAATGTAGAGGTCTGGTCTTTTCGATTCACCCTATCTACTATTTCTTGGGGAGTCAGTACTAAATTACCATGTACCTGTTTGACTCGGTAAGCTGTTGTCTGAGGCTGCAAGATCGAAGTGAGATCTTCAGGAGTCTGAGGATAAGATTTCTGTGAAAAAAAACCGTGCTGCCAGTTAGAGAATAAATCGCAGGTTAAATAATCATATTCTTGTCCTGTTTGCCAATGCCAATGCTGATTCATGATTGTAGAAAATGACAGGTAACTTTAGCTAAGATACTCAAAAAATTTAAGGACTAGAGAGAATTGAGAATAAAACCTATGGTTGAGGCTATTTCTCCAACTTCTACTCTAATCCTTATTAAAGAAAACTTTTTCTGCTCAAAATTATTCTGAGTCAGGATTCAATCGATCGACTGCCGTTAGGTACAGCAAATAAATTAGTCTAAAACAATTAGTCCGAAACGTCTGCTAAGTAAAGCTTGGTGTCTGGGTCGTATTTCCAGGCTATTCCTTCAGGATCTTTGCTCATACTCCAAAGAGGAAAATCGGGGTCAGATTTGCGTCTGCCAACAGTACTAGAATTAAGGTCGAGGCGTTTGGCTAGTTCGGCTTGAATCAATGATTGACCAGCATCGATGGAGGAGCTGGGATCGATATTAGAACTAATCTCGGACTCTGGATTAACCGTAGCTGTTTGGGGCGATTCTTCTTTGGTAATTAAAGCAACGGAAGATGATTCTGAGTTTGTAGCGGTGTCTTCAGCTTCTTGTTCTTGTTTGGCTAATTGAGCAATACCTCTAACCGATAGCTTGCTATTGTCTCTAGCTGCTAGCTGATATGAGTTTACTGCTGCTTCTGGTTCGCTGTCGTCTAAAATGCTGCCTAGGGCGCTAGCGGTAGGAAAGTAGTAAACGACTCCTTGGTTTAATACTTTTTGAGGCTGTGTACCATATTCATCGCTCTTACGGACGAGAAATGTTTTGGCAGCATTAGCGGTAAGGTTGGCTTTAACGGATAGGTCTACGGGAGTTATATGTCCTCTATTTTCCTTAATTAGCTGATTAAAGTAAGGATTGATATCTTCACACCATTTTTTCCATCTATAGTCTTGCCAAAATTTGAAAGCAACGATCGCAACTGCAATTAAAAGCAGAAACGGCCATAGCATGTACAAAGCGACAAAACCAAAGGCTAATGGTATGAGTAGAACTAAAGCTCCAGCAGAACCATTATCTAGTACTTTTCCAGTCATAGTTGTGGTTGCAATTGCTAAAATTTACATGTTGCAAGACGATCTTGCATAAAATTGTCTTTATGCAATAGTAAGGCAAGTTATGTTGCATCGCACGCAACTGAGGAAAAAAAGTTATATAAATGGCTCTAGGCTGCAACGGCTGTAGCTGAGATACCCATTTGCTTTAGCATTGCTTTGCGCCCTGCAACAGCAAGAGAATCATCTAGAGGAGCTAAGATAATTTCCGTTGCATATTTTTGTTGCAAAGCTTTTTTAATCAGCCAGTCGGCAATAAAATAATTTTTTGGTAGCAAAGGTCCATGAGAATAAGTGGCGATCGCATTTTGATAAAAAGCCCCTGCGGTTCGATCTTCGCCGTTGTTGCCATAACCCTTAATTACTTTACCTAGTGGCTGCACATCCTGGAGGTAGGTACGTCCCCCATGATTTTCAAAGCCGATCGCGACTGGTTTCTCTCCCAGCATTGCTTCTAACTCTTCTGCAATAGGAGTAGCAGTAATTTCAAAAACGAGGTTGCCAATACAGCGTTGAGCTTCAATCCCTGGATGCTGGCTTACCATGTCCAACAAGCCCAATCCCTCAATTCTTTTACCTTCTCCAGGTTCATAGTAATGACCGAGCAGTTGGGGTGAACCGCAGGTAAATACTCCTGGCGTACCGCTGTTTAACTTAGACCTTAGAGCATCGGCTTTCGATCCCTGTAAGTCCCGCATCACAATCTCTTGCTGACGATCCTGCGCTCCGCCACCGACAATAATATCTACTCGTTCAAATTCTGCTGCCTCGCTTTCTCGCTTTAAAGGTAGGATTTCTACCTCGATATCTCGCCACTGACAGCGACGCTGAAGACAAATAACGTTACCGCGATCGCCATAGGTACTCATCAAGGTAGGATAGAGCCAGCCAATTACAATTTTCATTTCTGTCATAAAAGTTAAACGGTAACAAATCCTAAGTTAGCCACTGAAAGTTAACTTAATTTTGAAGAAATTGTTAAAAATAGCTACACTAATTGTGAACTATGCAAGAAATCGTAGCTAGTTCTGTTTGATGTCTACTATTATTTTGTCAATAAGTTGAGTTATTGAATGTCAGTATGAGCGTTACCCCAACCGTTACTAAAGAAAAAGCTGGTCAGACCGTTAAGCAGCATTATCCTAATTATAAAATCATCGTTCTCAACGACGATCACAATACTTTTCCCCACGTGATTGAGTGTTTACTCAAATATATTCCTGGCATGAGTGGCGATCGCGCCCGCGAACTAACAGACCAGATCCATCAAGAAGGTCAGGCAATGGTTTGGGTTGGACCACAAGAACAGGCCGAACTATATCATCAGCAGCTACATCGTGCGGGCTTGACTATGGCACCTCTAGAAAAAGCTTGAGTTATCGCTCGGCAAAACATTTACTATTAGAAGCAGCAGGGGCAATATAGAGGAATGTTTTGTCTTAGCTAGTAGATTTACATGGAAAATAATTATGTCTGCTGATGGTCGGTTAGTTTGGAATCACTCAACTCATCTCGATGGCTTAATTCCGATCTTAGAAAAACTGATTAAGTGCGAGGGAGTAACGACAGTTACCCCTGGCAGAATCAAAAAAACGAGAAGCCACATACCGAAGCTAAAGCTGAAGATTTCTGTTCCTATTCGCGGTGGTTATAAAGTCATCGCTCGTCAGGGAAAAACAGTGCAGGAAGTATTTGTGCTGAGTACCTTGGAACAGGCAGAATTAGAAAGTGCGATCGCCGATTTGCTGTAGGTGAGAAGTAAGAAGTAAGAGTTTTTAATAGTCACTTCCGAACTACGATTCTAAACACGGACATGATTTGATGTATGAAAAGTTAAATTTTGCAGGATTAGATATGCTGATCCATAACGGTAAACTGCAATTATTTAATTAATCGATGCCTAACTTTTATTTCGATGCCGAAAGCGATCGCAAATCTTTTGAGCTTCCAGGGGCAAGACCACACTACAATCCAGATCGCCCTGGTCAAGTCGCTCATATTTTTCTCGATTTGATTTTAGATATTCCCCAGCAAAGTTTCAAGGGGACTTGCACGACGACAATTATTCCCGTGCGATCGGGTATCGAGCGCCTAACAATGGATGCGGTAGATTTGGAGATCGAATCGGTTTTGGTTGACGGCGTGAGTCAGCAGTTCGATCGTGATGGCGAGCAAATTGAAATTAGTTTGCAGTCTCCTGCCACGACAGACCCAATTAAAGTCGAGATTACCTATTCTGTAGATCATCCGCAACGAGGACTATATTTCATTCAGCCGACAGAAGATTATCCCGATAAACCAACTCAAGTATGGACACAGGGAGAAGATGAAGACTCACGCTACTGGTTTCCCTGTTTTGACTATCCTGGACAGCTAGCTACTTCGGAGATTCGCGTGCAAGTACCTACGGGCATGATGGCGATTTCTAATGGGGAGTTGATTAAGACTGAAGAAAAAGACAGCAGCGTTATCTATCATTGGTCGCAGCAGCAGGTACATCCTACCTACTTAATGACTCTAGCGGTGAGTGACTTTGCAGTAATTGAAGCTGAGTGGCGCGGAAAACCAGTCAATTACTACGTCGAGAAGGGTAGGGAAGCAGACGGTAAGCGCAGTATGGAAAAGACTCCCCGCATGGTGGAGTTTCTATCGAAGAAGTATGGTTACGACTATCCCTATCCTAAATACGCCCAGGTTTGTGTCGATGACTTTATCTTTGGCGGAATGGAAAATACTTCTACCACTCTATTGACCGATCGCTGTTTGCTAGATGAACGCGCAGCAACGGATAATATGCGTACCGAGAGTCTGGTGCTGCACGAACTAGCCCATCAGTGGTTTGGGGATTTAGTAGTGATTAAACACTGGTCACATGCCTGGATCAAAGAAGGAATGGCTTCTTATGCGGAAGTATTTTGGACAGAATCAGAATATGGCAAGGATGATGCTGCTTATTACCTACTAAACGAGGCTCGTACCTATATTTCCGAGGACAGTACTCGTTATCGTCGTCCGATTGTTACTAACGTTTATCGAGAAGCGATCGAACTTTACGATCGCCATCTATATGAAAAAGGTGCATGTGTCTATCACATGATTCGGGCAATTTTAGGGGACGAACTATTCGATAAAGCGATTCAAACTTTTGTTAGAGATAATGCCCACAACACTGTAGAGACAGTAGATCTGCTGCGGGCGATCGATAAGGCGACAGGCTATAACCTCATGTTCTTATTCGACCAATATGTCTTCCGTGGGGGTCATCCCGATTACAAGGTGGCATATTCTTGGGATGGAGACAATAAGCTGGTAAAACTTACTGTTACTCAGAAGCAGGCAAAGAAAGATAGTGAGAGCAAAGAATTATTCGATCTCAAGATTCCTGTCGGCTTTGGCTACATCTCTAAAAAAGCACCTCAACCAGAACAAAAGATCTTTTCGCTACGTATTCATCAAGCAGAACAAAGTTTCTATTTCCCCCTAGAGAAAAAGCCCGATTTTATTAGCTTTGACGTTAACAATAATTTCCTCAAAACCGTTCAGCTACAGTACCCCGTCGCCGAACTCAAAAAACAGCTAAAATACGACCCCGATCCTATTTCAAGGATCTATGCAGCAGGTGCATTAGCAAAAAAAGGTGGCTTAGAAGTAATCAAAGCCTTAGCAAAATCTCTCACTGAGGATGCCTTTTGGGGAGTACGAATCGAGGTTGCTAAAAAATTAGGCAGGATTAAGCTCAATCAGGCTTTTGATGCTTTAAAAACTGGTCTAAAAGACGAAGATCCGAAAGTTCGTCGCGCGGTAATAGGCGCGTTGAGTAACTTCAAAACTGCTGCTAGCTATGAAACCTTAGCTGAATGCCTTAAGCAAGGAGATTCTAGCTACTATACCGAAGCCGCTGCTATTAGAAGTCTGGGGGGTATAGTATCGGGCAATCTTAAAAATAAACAGTCCGAAGCGATCGCCCTACTCAAAGAAGTACTAGAACAGCGCCAGGGTTGGAATGAAGTTGTCCGTGGTGGTGCGATCGCAGGCTTGAGCAAAATGACTACTTCTGGTGAAGCAGTGGATCTAATTATGGAATACACCAAACCAGCTACACCACAAGCTTTGAGACTCACTTCTATTCGCTCTTTAGGCACTATCTCCACGGGTCAAACGCCAGAAAAACTGGGAGAAATTTTAGAACAGCTAGAAGCGATCGCAGGAGAGTCTTTCTTCTTAACCCAGGTGGCTGTTGTGGGCGCATTAGGACAGATGCAGACACCCAAAGCAGTTAGTATCCTGAATGAGCTTGCAGCCCAAACTCCCGACGGTAGAGTACGTCGTCGTGCGGAGGAAGCCGTAACCAAAGTACAGAAGAATCTCGGTTCGGATAAAGCAGTGAAAGAGTTGCGTCAAGAAGTAGATCGACTCAAGCAGACAAATCAAGATCTTGCTAGTAGATTGGCTAAGTTAGAGGCTAAAACCGAAGATTAAATTTAGCTAATCTTTCTGGTGATTTGTTGAGGGCAGTCGAAGCTGATGGGTATTGCTTATTAGTCTGTATTAGTGATAATTACAAATACCCACTCTTCTCTGATGCTATTGATGCGTCTTAAGTAAGCATTAAAGAAATGCAGCATGACAGTTATTTTAAGGCTTGGAAGTCATGCGATCGCCTATAACAATGAATTTTGAGCATTAACAGTCTTGTTTCTTTTTTACTCTATAAAAAGTGTTTATTTAATCGTTTGATAGACAGAAGTGTCTGATAATAAGCTCAAACCGATTTTGTAGACACCAGCTTTATGGAATTTTGAGTTGTTCACTAATTCATAACTTATCGGACAGGTAAAGCTTGGTAATTAGTTCTACATTCTCTATTTTTCTAATTTCCAAAGTGACACATTATTTTCATCAATAGGCACTAGTTTAAGTTGATGTTGGTTTTTTATTCGAGCTTGTAATGAAGCAGGAGGGTTGAGAAGAAAATAAACATTAAATCCATCTGGTATTTTTGAGATATTTATTTGCTCAAAATTATCAAAGCATTGTAACTTTACTTGATTCTCTAAGTGATAACTGAGAGAGATTAGGTCTCCAAATTGCCCATCCCAATTCTGCAAAGAACTCAAATTACATTCAGAGATAAGTAATGAAGAATCTTGATTCAGAATATTTGATATTGGTAAATTATGAGAATTAACACCTTTATTCCACCATGTAGATTGGGAAACATTAAGACTACAAGAGATGACCTCTAAAGAAATTAAGGTTATTAGCAATAAACTCCATAAATATTGTTGATTTTTTTTGTGATTAAGATGATTGATTTTAAGTTTTTGGGCAAACAAATAAGTAAAAGATAAATGACATCCTAGATAAGTAATTATAGAGTATCGAGTTTGAATCGAGCGGATTCCACCAAATATAACATCTGGAACAGCCAGTAATAAGGCAGGGAAAAATATTAAAATTAGAATAAAAGAATAAGTTTTTTTCGGAGAATGACGAATTAAAAAATAGATTGAATATACAAATAGAACTAGAAAAACTCTGATAATAGTCCACCACAAATTATCATAGATTGTATTTTCATATTCGTAATTAGGATTTATATCAAAAAAGATACGTGCAAAGTGAACTTCCCATCCAATCCTTAAATCATCTAAAGATAGAGTAATTGTGTGAACCCAGTTTATAGTAGACTGAACCTTATCTAGTTGAGACAGAATTAACAATAGCCAAGGAGCAAAAAATAGTAATTCTAACAAAGATGCTTTTAAATAAGAAACAAATATTTTATTAGTTCTAATTCCTTTGTTTAAAACTATATAAATACCATGTGCAATTACTAACAAAGAAAATATGGTATGAGTGTAAAGTCCTAAAGAAATAGTGCCTGCATAAAGTCCCCAACTAAGCTTAGTGTTAAGTCTGATTGCTCTAAACAAAACTGCACTTGATAGCAATATGTTAACTGTATGTAGAGCATACATTCTTGCTTCTTGTGCATAGAGAATATGGAATGGCGATACGGCTATCAGTGCTATTGCTATCCAGGCTATAAATGATGAGCCAAATAATTCTAGACATAGCCAATACATAGATGGGAATATAAGCAGACTAATAAATGCAGAAAAACTTCTGATAACAGCTACGGAATCACCAAAAATTTGAGTCCAAAGTCGCGTCATTACAAAATATAATGGCGGATGTTTGGGGTCTTCTACTGCTAGACTTTTTACTACATTAAATAGACCTTTTTCGGGATTAGGCTTTTGATAATTCTGAAAAAAATCTTTAGTAATTATTTCGCCATCTGTAACTTCATTTGTTACTTCCTGTTTGGTATAACCATAAATTCTCAATGAAGTAAAAGTTTCGTCTTTCCAGTATAATTTTTGGTCAAGATTGGCAAATCTGAAAAATATTCCCAAAACCAACAAAATTATCATCAAAAAACGCCAATTAGAAGGAGGGAGTGTCCAACGCATGATATTTTTATGTTTAGTAAAAATAATACCTTGATTAGTAACCTCACTTCTTCGGTTGCTGAGAGGGCTTACTCTTTTATACGTTGGCTTGATTTCTTTTGTGAATGAAGATTGTTGTTTTTAGTTGTCGGGTAGGTCAGGAGCGTTGCCACTCCTTTCCCCCCTAAGAACCGAGCGTGCAAGTTTCCAAGCACTCGGCTCAAGCATTATCACTCATTCTGATAGTGGGTCTTGTGATGGCAGTATAAATGAA
>Ga0209831_1000303_pt1 | contig 47725 bp, 45 predicted proteins | sample Maine_Asex4_meta_FD_187451 | JGI IMG/M metagenome (GOLD analysis project Ga0209831, IMG submission 187451) | Marine algal microbial communities from Maine, USA - Maine_Asex4_metaG (SPAdes) (version 2) | ecosystem: Host-associated > Algae > Red algae > Unclassified | place: Maine, USA | collected... | reverse complement strand
ACAACATGCCGGTGATCAGACCGTGCGCCACCATGCCGAAGACTGCTGCGTTGATGCCGAAGTCGGTCAGCGTTGAGATGCCAAGCATGACGAAACCCATGTGGGCCACCGACGAGAACGCGATCAGTCGCTTCATGTCGGACTGAGCCAGACAACCGAGCGCGCCGTAGATGATGCCGATGACGGCCAGCAGACCAATCACTGGCGCCCACGCTGCGGCAGCTTCGGGCAAGAACGGAATGGCGATACGAATGAAACCGTAGGTACCGAGCTTCAGCAATACGGCCGCCAGGATGACCGAACCAACAGTTGGCGCTTGAGTGTGTGCATCGGGAAGCCAGGTGTGGAATGGAAACATTGGCACCTTGACACCAAAGCCGATGAACATGCCACCGAAGATCCACAGCTGCGCATTACGGGCGATTCCCGAAGTTGCGCCACTCGACAGCAAACGCATGTCGAAGGTGTTGCCAAACGTGCCGTCGGCGAGTGTTCGCCCGCTCTGCTCAGCAATATCGGCAGCGAGCACCGAATCGGAGCCCCGGGACAAGAAGAAGACGGCTAGGAAGCTGACCAGCATGAGGGCCGAACCGAACAGCGTGTACAGGAAAAACTTGAGCGAGGCGTATCGACGGTCGTCGCCACCCCAGACACCGATCAGGAAGAACATTGGGAGCAAAACAACTTCGAAGAAGACGAAGAACAGGATCAGGTCTTGGGCGACGAACGAGCCGATCATGCCGGTCTCAAGAATCAGGATCAAGGTTAGGAATGTCTTGGGGTTGTGTGGTTCTGGGAAGTGTCCGAATGAGTAGATGATGCACAGCGGCACCACACCCAGCGTCAGGATCAGCAACGGCAACGACATGCCGTCCATACCGACGACGAAGCGGCTGTTGATGACGCTGATCCAGTCTTTGTCGACCACGAACTGCAGGTCGCCTGCGTTGGCGTAGTCGAACTTGAACAACAGGACCACGCCCATCGCAGCTGCGACGAGCGAGGTGAACAACGCAATTGCCTTGTGTGCTGATTCTTCTTCTTTTGGCGTGGCCATCAGCGCAAACGCCCCGACCAGCGGGATGAAGGTGATGAGGCTCAGTAGCCAGCTGTCAAAAGTGCTCATTGGTGAATAGCCCTCAAATTACGATGATGAGCAAGCCCGCAAGCAGGGTGGCGCCTGCGAACATGACGGTTGCATATTGTTGAACTTGACCGGTGGACCAGCGGCGCAATTCGCCACCGGCACCTTGTGAACCTCGGCCAACGGCATTGACACTGCCGTCGATCGCGCCTTGGTCGATGTACTTGTAGAGCGCATTGGCGCTCTTCACCGAGTTCTTGCCGACCTCGTCGACTGCCCCATCGATGATGTTCTCGTGCACCCAGTTGGCTGCGAATGCCAGCGGACGCTTGACGAAAGTTGCGATGCCCACACCGGTGCGCAGCGTGGTGGCCACGATCGTGAACACGGTGAGTCCAAGCACGGCACCCCAGATGAGCGATGGCCAGAATGGCTGGTCGAGACCGTTGTCGAGCGAGAAGCCCAACGTAAGACCGGCCGCCGAGCCAAAGATCGTGCCCATAGCGACCGCGCCCGATGCGACAACGGGTTCGCCGCCGTCGTAGATGTGGTCGAGGTAGTAGCGGTTCTTCAGCATGGTGTGGCCGGCCTTTAGCAGCTTGCTGCGCTCGGTTGGCCCGTTGACCATTTCGGTCGCCTCGGGGCTCTGGGCATTGACCCGGATGAAGTAGTACCAATAGGCCGCGCCTGCGGCGACCGCCACAACCAGGGTGGCGAATATCGCCAGCGACCAGCTGGGATCGGCGTGTTTGATCTTTGGGAAGTAGCCCGTTGCTGCAAGCGGCTCGACAAAGTGCTCGAAACGCAGCGTGATGTCCGACGACAGTCCCAGAAAGCCCCGGGGCAGGTTCATCAAACCAGCAACAACTGCCAACCCTGCCAGAATCCGAAGCGGCCACAGAATCCGAGGACCGGACTCATGGGGGTCGCCGTGATGATCATCGTGGGCATGGACGTGATCGTCGGCGTGGGCGTGATCATCGGCGTGTTCTTCGCCGTGATGGCCGCCGCGGAACTCGCCGAAGAAGGTGAGGTACATGACTCGGGTCATGTACGCAGCTGTGAGGCCAGCGGTAATCATGCCCATGACCAGCATGGCGGTGTAGGCACCATTTGCGTTGCTCTGGCCTTCGAAGAAGCCCCAGCCACCGGTACCGGCAAGAATTTCGTCCTTGGACCAGAAGCCAGCCAGGGGCGGAAGACCAGCAAGAGCAATAGAGCCGATCAAGAAGGTCTTGTATGTGGTCGGCATGAACTTGCGCATACCACCCATGTCCTTCTTCATGTCGAAGCTGTGCACTGCATGGCTGACGGAGCCGGCGCCCAGGAACAGGCAGGCCTTGAAGAGTGCGTGGGTGGTCAGGTGAAACACAGCTGCAGTCCATGCGCCGACGCCGAGCGCAAGCGTCATGTAGCCAAGCTGGCTGATCGTCGAGTACGCCAGCACCTTCTTGATGTCGTCCTGGACGAAGGCAAGCGACGCACCGACAAGGGTCGTGACCGCACCAATCACCGCCAAGGCGTTGATACTGGAACCGCCAATAGACAGGCCGGAGAAGAACACGCCATACAAGCGAGCGATCAGATAGACGCCGGCGACAACCATGGTGGCGGCGTGGATGAGTGCCGAGACCGGCGTTGGGCCAGCCATCGCGTCGGGCAGCCAGGTGTGCAAGAAAAACTGACCTGACTTCGACATGACTGCAGCCAGCAGGCACAGCGACGCAATCAGCAGCAATGTGTGGCTCGTTCCGCCGTTTTCCTCGCCCAGGATGGCGGCAGCATTGATATCGATGATGCCCCACTTCTCGTTCGAGGCGAAGAACAGGATGATCATGCCAATGAGCAGACCCATATCACCAACACGGTTGGTCAGGAACGCCTTGAGTGCCGCGTCGGAGTTCGGCTGTTCTTCCCACCAGTGACCAATGAGCGCGAAGGAGCAGACGCCTACCAATTCCCAACCAACGATCATTTGCAGCACGTTGGCGCTGGTCACGAAGAACAGCATGGCGGCGGTGAACAGTGACAAGAACGCGAAGTAGTGGGTGAAGCGGCGATCGCCGGCGACATAGTCGGTGCTGTAGACGTGCACCAGCATCGACACGAGCGTGACCACGACAAGCAGCGTGACGGTAAGGCCGTCGACCATGGTTCCGACCGTGAAATCGATGCCACCGTTGGACCACCAGGTACGTTCGGAAACCACCGCTATTGCAGCCGCTGCGGTGCTGCCTTCTTCGGCGTCGACGAATGCCCCAAACCCGGCTGCCGATTCGCCGTGAGCTGAACCCGCACCGGCATCGACCGGGAACGCACCCTCGTCGCCATGGTCTTCGTCAGAATGGTCTTCGTCGCCGTGGTCTTCGTCAGAATGGCCTACGGTTTTGTTCGCTACGTAGCCGGGTTCGCCGTCGTCGGCGACGCCATATTTGACGTATTCGCACGTTTCGGGGGTGCAGGCCTCGGCGGCATTGACCTGGCCGATCCACTGGCCGGCGGTAAGCAGCGCCAGGAGGAAACAGACACCAACCGCAGCTATTCCAACTTCGCTTCCGCCTTTGGGCATGCGCTTTCCGAGGCCGAGAATGACAGCGAACGAAACCGCCATGATGGCAGGGATGATCCAGACGTTCTCGAGGAAAAAGCCACTGGCCTTGACCGCAAGATCCCCACTGTCGGCGGCCAGATACGAAGCATTCATGTGATCAGCCCTTCAAGAGGTCGACTTCGTGCAAGTCGATGCTCTTGGAGTTGCGGTAAATGGTCAGGACAAGTGCAAGGCCTACGCCGACTTCGGCTGCGGCCACGGCAATAATGAACAGCGCAAATACCTCGGCGGTGACGGCGTTGCCGTTGAAGGCGCCAAACGCAATCAGGTTGATGTTGACGGCGTTGAGAATCAGCTCGATTGACATGAGGACGAGCACCGCATTGCGGCGGGCGAGCACGCCGTAGACACCGATGCAGAACAAGATCGCTGAGAGCAGCAGGAACTGGCTGAGATACATAGCGCTCCTTACTCTTTCCGGGCCACGACGATGGCGCCGATGAGGGCTGCAAGCAGCAAGACCGAGATTGCTTCGAACGCCACGATGTAGGTGCTAAAGATCGAATCAGAAACCTGCTCGACGGTGGTTGGCTGTCGGCCACCAATCACGTCGATTTCGAGGGCATTGTTGCGGCCCGGCACTTTCGCAAAGTCGACGACGGCATAGGCCATCACAAGCAACAACAACACTGCGGTCAAGATCGCGGGCACAAGGTTTTCGTGGTTCAGGCCGTCTTCGGCGCCGACTTTGGCGCGGGTCAACATGATGCCGAACAGGAACAGCACGATGACGGCACCGATATAGACCAAGACTTGGGTGATGCCAACGAACTCGGCCCCAAGCAGCAAAAACTGGGCGGCCACGCCAGCCAGCACCACAACCAGGTACAGCGCGGCGTGCACCATGTTGTTGGTCGTGACGACTCGAAGTGCAGCCACGATCATGACGGTCGCAATCATGTAAAAGAAGACGTTTTGCGCAACTACGGCGCCAACGACGGGGGCAAACGCAGCGATCATGACGACGGGCTCGGCAGCTTCTTGGTCTTGACTTCGGCACCAGATTCATAGGTGCCCCACTCGGGCACGGTATGCATCCAGTCGGCCAGTCGCGACTTGTCGTGCAACATGTCAGCGATCTTCATCTCGCTGAACTCGAACTCGGGGCTCCAGAACAGCGCATCAAACGGACAGACCTCGACGCAGATGCCACAGTACATGCAGAGTGCGAAATCGATGTCGAACCGGTCGAGCTTGTTTTTCTTGCGGGGCTTGCCGCCCGCACGCCGTGGCGGTGCCAGTTCTTTGTGGCCTTCGATGTAGATGCACCAGTCGGGGCATTCGCGAGCACACAACATGCAAGCCGTGCAGTTGTCGTGGTGCAGCGCAATAACGCCACGAGCGCGATCTGGCGGGGCCTCTTTGACGTGGGGATACGGGACCGTGTGCGCGCCTTTGGATGGCGACGGCGGCCCAGCGGGGCCGTCGGGAAAGACGGTCTTGAAGAAGGTCTTGGCAGTAACACCAAGACCAACCAGCATGCCAGGAACTTTGGGCATCAGCCGCTTCCCTTCACGAGTGAGCTGGGTCGTGTAGACGCAACGCTTTGCGAGGAACGAGCAAAGCCCGTCGATGCCCGCCGCGAAGCAAGGAACTGCATCGACGGAACCAGCAATGGTCGCGGCGCAGCCGCACGTCGACGAGCGTCAGCGAGGATCGCCGAAGGCGCAAGCATCTTTACCACCGCGTTTCTCACAGGGCCACCTTGAAGATTGCGGTCACCACGATGTTGAGTAGTGACAGCGGAATCAGGAACTTCCATGCCAAGCGCTGAAGCTGGTCTTCGCGGAATCGTGGATAGGTGATCCGAAACCAGAAGATCAAGAACGCCACAAAGATCATTTTGGCGGCCAGCACAAGTGGGCCGATGTAGTCCATGATTTCGGCGTTGGCGTCGACGAAGGGGATCGTCCATCCGCCGAGAAACAAGGTTGCGGCAATGGCGGAAAAGACCGCAGCGGTTGCGAACTCGCCGATAAAGAACAGCAGGAACCGGATACCGGAGTACTCGGTGAGATAGCCGGTGACGAGTTCGGACTCTGCGACCGGCATGTCAAACGGGGGCTGGGTCAGTTCGGCCTGAACGGCGACCATGAAAATGAAGAACCCGATGAACTGCGGGATGATGAACCAGAGTCCGAAGTCGGCCTGAGCCGCCACGATGCCCTTGAGATTCAGCGTCTCGGCCATGATCACCACGCCAACAACCGACAACACCAGCGGTAGTTCGTAGGCAATGAGCTGGCCAGCGGCACGAATACCGCCGAGCAGCGAATACTTGCTGTTCGATCCCCAACCGGCCATCAAGATGCCGATCACCGAAACCGACGACACCGCAAGCGCAAAGTAGATGCCGGTGTTCAGGTCGACAAAGTGGGTGTCGGGGCCGCCTGGCAGCACCAGTACCAACAAGAACGTTGACACGAGCACCACGAATGGCGCGGCCGCGAAGACGAACCGGTCAGCTTTGCTGGGGAAAATGTCTTCTTTCTGGAGGAACTTGCCAAACTCGGCGAGCAGCTGCAGCCCGCCGTGGGGCCCGGTTTCCATCGGCCCGAGTCGGCTTTGCATAAAGCTCATCATCTTGAACAAGAACATGTAGACGAGCGCGCCCGTTGGCAGCAGTACCGCCACCAGACCAATGCCGATCTTGGTCAGTGTGTCGACCCAATACGGCGGATTCAGCGCCATGAGCGGCGCAAGCAGCGAAGCAATCACCGGTCGATGTCTCCAAGGATGAAGTAGAGCGACGCCAAAATAGTGGCGATGTCAGGCACGTAGACGCCTTCGAGAAGCCACGGCGAAATCGACATGTTCGAGAACGACGCGGTGCGGATTTTGACCCGGAAGGGCGTAAGTTCGCCCTGGCTGATCACGTAGTAACCCATGGCACCAAGCGGGTTTTCGGTCTGCACGTAGGACTCGCCTGCGGGGACCTTGATGATGCGAGGCACCTTGGCCATGATCGGGCCAGCAGGCAGGCCGTCGAGGAGCTGTTCGACCATGTAGCTGGCCTCGCGAGTCTCTTGCAGTCGCACCCAGAAACGTGAAAACGAGTCGCCGTCGGGGTGGGTCCAGACTTTCCAGTCCAGGTCCTTCCACGCCAAGGGTGAATCGGCATCGCGCCGCAAGTCCCAGTCGACACCGGATCCACGCAGGTTGGCGCCGCTGAGGCCATAGGCCATTGCGATGTCGGGCGGGATGATGCCAACGCCACGGCAGCGGGTCTGAAAGATCTCGTTGCCCATGACGAGGTCTTCGATCTCGTCGCAGAAGTCACGCACTTTTTGCATTGCCGACTTGGTCTCTTTGATCCAACCAGCAGGAAGGTCGTCTTTGACGCCGCCGATGCGGTTGAAGTTCGGGTGGAAACGTCCGCCGGTTGCTGATTCGATCTGGTTCAGAACGAACTCGCGGTCACGGAAGGCGTAAAAGATCGCCGTGACACCACCGAGTTGCACCGGCATGTCACCCAGGAACAACATGATGTTGGCGATGCGGCCCATCTCGAACAATGCGGTGCGGATGTATTGCGCACGCGGCGGCGCTTCGACGTCCATCAACTCTTCGGCGGCCAAGATGAATGGCACTTCGTTTGCGAAGCTACCCACCCAGTCGATGCGGTTGATGAGCGTGGTCACCTGAGGGTACGTGCGCACCTCGGTAAGTTTTTCATAGCCCCGATGCATGTAGCCCATGATTGGCTCGGCTTCGATGACTTTTTCGCCATCGAGACGAGCCACGATGCGCAGCGTTCCGTGGGTTGCCGGGTGCTGGGGCCCGATGTTGAGGGTCATGCCCTCGGTCTCGAGCTCGATATTGACCCGTGCGTCGGCGGCTTGGCCAGCGATATAGCGAAGTTGTTCTTCGTTGGTGATGTCGAGGTCGGCAGTGATGTCGGCCATTATGCGGTCGCCTCGGCTTCGTCTTCGTCGTCGCCGTCACCGGGCATATTTTCGACGTCGACAATACCGGGCCATGGCTTCACCCGACGCGAGACCAATGGGTAGTCCTTGCGCAATGGGTTGCCTTCGAAGCCGGTGGGCAAATACAGCACCCGCAAATCTGGGTGACCAACGATGTTGATGCCGAACATCTCGGCAACTTCGCGTTCGTGCCACGAGGCGCCCGCAAACACCGGAATCAAGGTATCGATCGCTGGCGAGTCGTTGGCCACGTCGGCTTTGATTGTGACGCCAATGTGTTCTTCGGTCGAATACAGGCGCATGAACATCTGGAAGCGGGTGTCGCCGCCAGCCAAGCCCGTCGTCATTTCTTGGGCTTCGTTTTCTCTGCCCTCGGCGCCCCAGTCCTGCTCGGCATCCATTTCTCGACCAAACGGCGATGGCATCCAGTCGATGGCGGAGACGAAGTCGAGCCATGTCATGCCAAGTTTGTCTCGGGCGAACGAGGCGGCTGCGACCCACGATGCGGGTGCGATACGAATCCAGAGGTCGCTGCCGGGGCGCACGTGTTGTTCGATGAACCCATCGCCGAGTTCGTCGGCGAACGCCTTTGCGATTGCTTCGCGCACGGCGTCGGTCTGTACTTCTTCGACGACTTCTTCTTCGGTGGTGCTCATTCGATCTCACCCCCGCCGACCACGATGAATTCGCGGTCGTTGCCCTTCCAGCGTTCGGCTGGGTCTTCGTTGTGGATCATTTCTTGGAGAAGCACGATGCCCTCGAGCAACGCTTCGGGCCGGGGCGGGCAGCCGGGTACATACACGTCGACCGGGATGATCTGGTCGACGCCTTTGGTGACCGAATAACTATCCCAGTAAGGACCGCCGCAGTTGGCGCATGAACCCATGGAAATCACGTATTTAGGGTCCGGCATTTGTTCATAGAGACGCAGGATTGCGGGCGCCATCTTGTCGGTCACGGTGCCGGAGATGACAACCAGGTCGGCTTGGCGCGGGCTGGCGGGGAAAGGAATCACGCCGAGACGCATGACGTCGTAGCGAGGCGAACCGAATGCTGCGCCCATTTCGAGTGCGCAACAGGCAAGACCCCATTGGTAGACCCAGAGGCTGTATTTGCGACTGATGTTTAACAGTTTGGTGATCGACTTCGGCATCTTGCCAGATTCAACTAAACCCATGATTCAAGCCCTTCACTAGCAGTGGAGCGATGCAAGACAGAGCAAGAGCGAGCGACGAGCGACGCGCTGGCCGCTGTAAGAGGCGTACGACCATGTGCGGCTAACAGCAGACGGCAACCCTGCGGGTTCCTGATCGGAGCGGTGGAATACCGAGTCACAGCCATCGGAGCACTCCCTTGCGCCAAGCGTAGACCAAGCCGAGCAGCAGAATGAAGATGAAGATCGCCATTTCAACCAGCCCGAAGGTGCCATATTGCTCGAGGCGTGTTGCCCACGGAAAGATGAACACGGCTTCGACATCGAACATCACGAACAACAGCGCAAAAATGTAATACCGAATGTTCGTTTGGCCCCAGTGGGAGCCGACGGGATCCACGCCCGATTCGTAGTTGATGTACTTCTGCGCCTGCGGGCGCGTAGGACGAAGCAACGAACTAATACCAAGCAGAGCGGACACCAGGACTACGGCAAGCAGCCCGAAGATGCCGACTGTCAGATAACTGCGCAGGAAGTCGGACACGGGTTCTGAGCCTAACCCTCAGCTCTAGGCCATCCAAGCTTCTCCGGGCATTAGATCTCGGCTTTTTTATGCGCTCGTTACCCGGTACCCGGTCTGGGCCACACGAACTAGGGGCCGCGCTTGTGATTTTTCGCGCAATATCGCCGCCGCGCATCGATTCGCACACCCAACCAACGGCCAATCAGGGTCACCAGAAGCCCTTGTTCGCCAACCAGATCGCCCCTCCACATTCAAGGTCGCTAAACGCACCCGTTTGTCATCATGAACACCGCACCCTGAGCACCCAACATCTCAGCGGTGCTGGGCCGACCTAGCGCCACCGCAATGCAGGACCTTCAGCGAGGGAGGAAGGTCACCCACGTATCGTCGTAACCACGTATCGCAATGCGGGTATCGGGATGGCTCAGGTCCTCGGCGGGAATGGCAATGCACACCGACCCCGTAGCAGCACGGCCAGCTAAAAGGCGGCGCTCGGCGAGAGGGACGCTGCTGCTACGGCCGCAGAAATCGACACCGGCTTGACTGTCGACATACCCCCGCAGCGTTGCTCCGCCCAATATGTACCACTCGAAGGAGTCCGCAGGAGTTGCGGGCTCGTCGGCGCTGGCGAGCAACTCAAGCCGAACATCGAATTTGGCGACCGCAATACGGTCGCTCGCCTTATCGCCGAGAAGGGCATTGACGACAGCGTCGTTTACGTCTTGCTGGGACAAAGAAGACACGTCAGACAGCGCCGAAACCTCGACCTCCCACTGGCCGGTTGCGCTTGAGCGGCGATCGGCAAGGCCCACTTCAATCGACTCGTCGACTGCATGGTTGCCAGCGACGGCCGGCGGCCCCCCACTCGAGCCGATGGGACTAGGCGTAGCGCTCTGGACATCGGGACCAAAGACGGTGCGGCTGCCTCCGTGGGCCAAAGAGATCCTTGTGTCTGGATGGCGGATATCTGCGATTGGCACCAGTAAGCAGATAACGCCCTCGACGGCTCCGCCCACGAACATCTCTGCGCCTGCATCGAAGGGCTTGTCTGCCTGGCAGCTCGCGCCGTCTGCAACGGTAGAGGTTCGGTAGACCGCGTTGCTGCTGCCACCAAAGATCTCCCAGCTCGGCTGAAGTCCGACCGTTACGGGCTCCGCAGTGGACGCAGCGAGGGTCATCGTTACGTCGAATCCAACAAAGGCGAAGCCCTCCGGTAGAGGTTTGTCGAGCGGCAACGCCAACTCTGTTCCCGACAGGAAGCTGCGGGCTGGAGACACCAACGTATTCCAAGTGGCCGGATCGCCGCCGTCGGAGTTCTCGAGAGTCACCGACACTTCGCTGCCAAAACCAGCAACGGTCTGATTCCAAGCATCGCCCCGTTCGCCAACCGGCGCAGGATCAACAGCTTGACCTTTGACACCGAAGCGAAGTGTTTGTTCGTCGCCGCTAGCGACCAAGAACTCGGTGTCGGGGTGCCGGCTGTCTTCCACGGGCAACAACAGGCACACGGTGCCGCGGAGGCTACCGCCCACAAAGACCTCGGTGGTGCTCGGGAACGCATTGGGGACCGCGCCACAACCAGGAACGCTAACTCCGAGCGGGTTGTGCAGCATCGCTGAAGCGCCCCCATGCACTTCCCAGAGCAAGACCTGCTGGGGCGCGACCGGCTCGACGGGAGCGCTTGCGAGTGTCATCTCGATGGTGAATCCAACGTAGGTGAAGCCATCAGGTGGTGGACCGACAATGAGATTGTTGGCTTCGACAGCTGCGGTCATGTTTCGCGGTTCGCTCACGGTGACATTCCAGATGGTTTGATCTTGGGGCCCAGTCGTGTCGAAGCGAACAGGAACCGGAATGCCGTAGGAAAGCGCGGTGTCTACCCGACGCGCAGCCTCGACGGCCGCAAGGGCCTCTGGCGACGGCTCAGAGACTGTCGGCGTCGGAACCTCGATCGCGGCAGCTGGCGGCCGGGGTGGCTCGATCGCGGCAGCTGGCGGCCGGGGTGGCTCGGTCGCCGGAAGCTCGGCAGCTACGGGTTGGTTTGTGATTCTGGCGAACAGCAGGTAGGTCATCGCCACAACAACGATGCCAAGAAGTGCCAACACGACAATGGCCAGCCTGTTGCTTGCGTCCGCCGACTGACTCGACCCGGTGCTCGACCCAATGGTCGCTCTCGCCGGGCGTTTGGCTCGTCGTTGCGGCTTTGGTTTCTTCGACCCCGCCGGCTTCGGCGCCCGAGGCTGCGGTGACGGCGTCTGAGCGTGCGGAAACCCGGGCCCGTGCGATGCCGCTTGCTCATCGGAGCTCGCCGGATTGGCTACTGGTGCGGCCGGCAGCGTTGGTTGCGGCGGCAGGTAATCGGGATGAGTTTCTGGTGGATACCAGTTGGCGTCCGACGCCTTCCACCAGCCTTTGCCTGGAGATCCCGATGTCATGCGCCTCCTACTTTTCCTACATGTACTTTTGATCTACTTTATGTCTTCTCAGCAACTATAACTCACTTCAAGCGGCTGACGTCGGTGTTGTTGGCGATCTGGCGAACGTCTTCGTTGGTCGTCGGCATCCACGAGCCACCAAGTCGTTCGGTATGCGCGACCGGAAACGCCTAACGCATGGCGTCCCAAATCTCATAGGGGTTCTTGGTGTAGTCGGCATGGAGCAAGAAGTAGTCGGTGGTCCAGTCGGTCACTGGCCTCGTCGACGGTGTCAGTCATGTGGCTCCCCGTGTGAGGTGGCGGCGCAACAGAAGCGCTCGATGTGACTGTAGTCACTTAGCAAGCACGCATCTGGGTCGTGCGTCTTGCACCGCAGCCCGAAGCCGTAAAACGCCAGAAACCTGCGCCGCCCGGGGGCAACACAGGTTTCTGCAATGTGACCAGTCAGTGCCGCGTGAGCGGCACAGCCGCGTCAGTCTTCGTCGGTGCGACGCATGCGGCGCCAGCTGTAGCCAGTTGCGGCAAGTCCAGCACCAATCATGAGGAATGCGGTACCGGTGAACAGCGTACTGTCGGAACCGGTGACGGCGAGGCCACCAGCTGGTGCCGCAGCAGGCGCCGAGGCGGCAGCTGCCGGAGCAGGGGCTACCGGAGCAGGGGCTACCGGCGCTACTGGTGCAGCAGCTGCGGGCGCCGCTGGAGCCTCAGTGATCACTGGGCTCTCGAGCGGAGCTGCGATGATCACTGGTGCGGCCGGCGGAACTGAAGGTGGCACAACTGCTGCCACCGCCAGCTGGGAGCGAACCGCTCCATCGGGCGCTGCCGCGGTGTGCACGTTGATGTAGTGACCGTCGAGGTCATTGACGATGGCCATGGCGTTGGCCGACGACGTGACGACACACCCCATAAGCCCGTTTGCGGGCGTGTCAAGGTTGACCAAGACGGCGCCGTCGACGCCGGCTTCGCCGACGTGGATGTGTGCTGCGGTGACCGTGTCGATGTTTGCGACGGTGATCGTGTAGCAGATACGGCCCGTTGTGGTATCGATGTCGAACATGGCGTTGCCGCTACCACCCGGCACGCCGGTGGCCATGAGCGCAACGTTCACCTCGGTCGGGTGTTGCGGCGCAGGGGTGATCTCGCCGAGCTGAGCTCGAATCGCGCCCAAGGGGAACGGTTCGTTGTGCACGTTGACATAGTGCCCAGCTGGATCCGCCAAGATGGCGGCAACGGCCTCGGGAGTAGATTGGACACAGCCCATGAGACCGTTGGCGGGCGTAGCGAGGTCTACCAGAACCGCACCTTGAACGCCATCAGCGCCGACATGGATGTGGGCTGCCATAGGTGCTTCGATGTCGGCAACGGTCAGCGTGAAACACACCCCACCGTCGTCGTACAGCGTGAAGTCGGCAGTGCCAGAGCCATCAGGATCGCCGAAGCCGAGACCGTCGAGCGCAAAGCTGGTGCTCGACGTTGCCGACATTGCCGGGGCGACCTGACCGCGGATTGCGCCGCCCGGCGCACCTTCGGTGTGGACGTTCACGTAGTGACCGTTGGGGTCGGCGAGAACGGCATTGATCTGATCTGCGGTGGCGGGGACACACTTCGGTTCCGCTTGCCCATCCATGTAGTCGAGGTCGATAAGAACGGCACCGTCGACGCCAGGCCCACCTACGTGGATGTGCGCCACAGAGATTGGAGTGGAGAGACCGCTGGTGGTGAGCGTGTAACAAACCTCGGGAACACTTGCGTCGAAGGTCAGGTCGATGCTGCCAGAGCCTGCGGGATCACCGGTCGCCATCAGCGTGGTGGTGCTGCTGGAAGCGCCGATTGATGTCAGAGCACCTACTTGAGCGCGGACGGCACCGGCCAAGAACTCATCAGTGTGTACGTTGACGTAGAAGCTCGCTGGATCAGCGACAATTTCCTGAATCTGTGCAGGAGTTGCGGTCGTTACGCAGGCGTTCCCATCAAGAAACACCGGCGCCCCGAAGTCGACAACCACGGGGCCGGTGCTGCCAGCGACACCCGAGTGAATGTGGGCTGCGATCGGCGCTTCGATGTTGGCGACCGACAAGGTGAAGCACACTTCGCCAGTATCGGAGTTGAAGGTGAGGTCGATAGTGCCGGTGCCGTCGGGGTCACCGGTCTGGCTGGCAGCCAGCAACGACGACGAGTTGTTGGCGTCGGCGAGTGCGGCCGGGGCCGCCATCACTCCAAGCATGAGTAGTGCGCCAAGAATCGCAGCGGTACGCGCTACGAAGAAATTTCGCGTGGTGGTTCTTGTCATGGACTCTCCTGAAGCTGACTTGCCGGCGGCAATTTTTGATGTAGTACTGGAAGTGTCGCTAAACCCGGCGAAACCCTAACCGCTCCTGAACACTTTGGCTAGCCGAAGTGCGCGATTGGCCACGTATCGCATCGCAGGTGAGCACTGGGGGTAGTGAGATACCCGGTCCACTATTGCGACACGGCGGACCGAGTATCTCGCCTCAGCGACTGCATAACAGTGCGTGAGACGAAGTCGTGGAGCCTAAACCCCACGCCTCCATGTTCGGTTCGGAGCGCGATGGCGCATGGATTGGAATGACTCACAGAAGGTCAGAGCGCCAAACCGGCGGCATCGTCCAGCCGACGCCGCGCAACCCAACAACTCACGCCGATACTAAGGCCGTATGTCGTCAGAATAATCGGCGGGTCTTCGACGACATTGCCGGGATCAAGTGAAGACACAAATGGTGCACTGATCACAACAAGAATCGCCGCCGACACCATCAAGATGTTGAGCGAGCGGACACTGGTTGCATATTCGACGTGGTGTTCGAATAGCCAGAGCCAGAGAACTGCTTGCAAGATGAGATAGAAAATCGATGGGTCGACCGCACCGATCATGATGAAGATCAGGTTCATCGTCATACCGACGAACAGACCAGTGCGCATTCGGAAATCGGTCACGAGCGCGATGCCAGCGAAAAGTTGACCGAGTAGGACTGCGATCACCACGGCGACGTCGATTCTGAGAAGCCCATCGAGCACTGGCTCGAACCATGGCATCGTCAGTTCCTCGTTGGCGTCGGCAAACTCAGCGATCTCGTTACCGTTCCACCAATCGGGCGAAATGATTTTTTCGGTCGCAGCTCGCAGCCAGCCCAGACCGATAAACAACTCGATCAAGATCACCCACGACGGATGACCAAGAAACCGTCGAGTAATCAAGGCGTCAAGCCGAGGATACGAAGCCAGTTTGGGATTGAAGCGCCGAGCGTTCACGGCGCACCTTATTCCACGACCAGATCGTGCGCTCGGTCCAATGAGCGCGGGGCCAACTGGCAAGTGCCGCTCGTGTCCAGACCGCGACCTCGGGTTCGGGTTCGGGTTCGGGTAGCTATGGCGTGCACGTCGCGCCGCTTCATTTCCTGCCTACGTTGTTTACCCTTTTTATTGCCTGCCAACTCATTCACGCCCGCTCGTGTTGTAAAGGTCTTGTCACGCTCTACGGCCGCACCAACCCGCACCCGAGTCAACGTAATTCCTCTACCAGCAGCGGCCCGTCTAACGTCGGGCTATGCCGTTTGCACATCTCGGTCAGCACACCGACGACATCTTGGGCGAAGCTGGTTTGATGTCCACCGACATCGCCGCACCGCCTAGCTGCGGTGCGATCTGACTTTCTTGCACTCACCCGATAGGACTAGGTATGCAACTTGACCTCGATACTCCGTTCATGCAGGCACGGATCGAAGACGGGGTTGGCTGGATGATGTTCAACAACCCCGACCGTCGCAACGCAATGAAGCTCGAGATGAACCGAGCTCTGGTTACTATCCTGGGCGCATTCGCCGAGTCCGACGACGTGCGAGTAGTGGTCATGTACGGCGCGGGCGACAAGGCATTTGTGTCGGGTGCCGACATCTCTGAATTCGAAGCCTGCTTCTTGAGTAGCGACTACGAAGAAGGACGCACTGCTTTCATGGAGAAACGTGCACCGGATTTTGCAGGCCGATGAGTCAGCCCACGAGCGCAACTCCAGCAGATGACGTCAACGCTCCAGACGTTTCGATTTTCCGACGAGAGCTACGGGCGCTGCGCGAACCGTTTCGACTGCTGAAACATGCCCGCTCGTTGTGGCGAGCACCAAAAGGCAGTCGCACGGTCATGGTCATACCCGGCTACACCACCAACGACCTCGTGATGGCACCATTGCGGTGCTACCTGCGCAGTCGCGGCCACCACGTACGCGGCTGGGGTCTGGGCTTGAACCGCGGCAACGTCGATGCGAACCTGACCGGCTTCGTTGCTCAGGTCGAAGCGCTAGTATCCGACACTGGCGGCAACCCGGTCACCTTGGTGGGCTGGAGTCTGGGCGGAGTCTTCGCCCGAGAAACGGCGCGCACCAGGCCTGAGTTGGTGGCCGAACTCATCACGCTCGCAACACCCACCCGCCAGTACACAAGAGCTGCGCAGGATCCAAGCGCGCCGCTCATCACCCAACCGGTCACTGCGTTCTGCTCGACCCGCGATTCTGTCGTTGGCAACGTCGAATGTGTTGATCAGCGAAACCCAAGCGTTGAGACGATCGAGGTCGATTCAAGTCATCTCGGTATCACCCTCGACCCGACGGTGTGGCTGCGTATCGCCCACCAACTTGCCGGTCACCGACCCGGCTAGTTCCGCCACTCCAGGACACGAAATGCGCCGAGACCGGTTTCGTCGGTGAGCGCTTCGGCCTCGCCTAGTGCGCTGCGGGCGGCAACGGCAGTCAAGTCACCAACGTGGGCTCGTTCGGACCACACCTTGCGGGCTCGCTCGACGCGCCGTTCGATACCATTTTCATCGAGCCAGGCCGCCTGAGACCACTGTTGGGTCGGTTCCGGAAGTTGATCGAATGCGACATCACACGTGATATCGCAACTGCCGACGCGAGCCAGCGGGTCGCTGCTGCGAGCATGGTTGGCATAGGTGCGCAGCCACCCCGATTGTCCACGTTCAGCAAGTTCGGCGGTAGTGGCGCCGTAGTCGAAGACCACAACGTGATCAGCGAGCGTCCTGGCTTCGTCGATCCAGCTGCGAGCCTGCGTCGCCACTGGCACCCGACTTCCAGTGCTCACTACCGGAGCCAGGGTCGCCAGCGCCGCCAGATCTTGGTTTGCGTGCCCGGTCCGCAAGCCCAACCGCTTCTCTGCGACATCGACAAGAACCGGCGCCCATCCACCCTCAACCCGCTCGGCGATACCGAAGGCCAGGTTGTCGAGCAACTCGTTGGCCAACACCACATGCTGGTGCTGCGCCGGAAGGCCAGCCGACGAGCGCCACGTCGTGGTCGGCAAACCGTCGTGTGCTTCCCGCATCGGAGCTGACCGCTCGACCAGCGTGTAGGTCAACGAGGACAAGCACGCGGGCTGTGCGCGGTTGATGCCCCGGTACAAGGTGCCGACGCCAGCGCCAGCTTCGGCCACGCGAAAGTCGCCCGGTTGCCCACACGAGTCCCACACCCGATCAAGCCAGCCAGAGATCACCGCGGCAAACAGCGGGCCGACTTCGACGCTGGTGATGAAGTCGCCGGTTCGTCCACCCGCACGCCCTGTCGTTGCGTAGAAGCCGTGCTCGTCGTCGTAGAGCGCGCGCTCTAAGAATGTCTCGAACGGCATTGGTCCGGACGATGAGATCTCTGCAATCAGCAGCGCTTCCAACGGTTGCACAGTTCCGGCCTGTCCACACCGAATCTGTAACGATTCTTCAGCGCATAGCGCGGAATGAGCGTCACAGATTGGGCTAGCCCGCGACGCTCAGGGCGGCGGGCACTGCATCGCCGACGAAGTCGACGAGTAGGTCGGCGAAGATGCCGAAGAACACGGTGAATGCGACCGTGATGCCAATCGTCACCGCTGCGGTACGCGGGATTGCCTCGGTGCCAGACACTGCAGCATCGGCGTCGTCGCCATTGGAGTACATGGCCAGCACGATCCGTAGATACAAGAACGCGCCGACGACCGCAGCCAACATGGCGATGATGGCCAGCAGGTAGTTTTCGGTTTCGATCGATGCGCCAATCACGAAGAACTTGCCCAAAAAACCAGTCGTAAATGGCACGCCAGCTTGGGCTAGCAACAAGATGGTGAAGGCTAGCGCAAGCACCGGTTTGCGCTTAGCGAGACCCTTGTAGTCAGCTAGTGAGTGTGCGGCATCACCGGTTGGCGATGCGACCGAGATCACGGCGAAGCTGCCTACGGCGATGAACGTGTAGGCGGCCAAGTAGTACAGCGCCGCCTTCATGCCTTGGCCGGTTGCGGCTTCGGCACCGACCAAAATGAAGCCTGCGTGGCTGATCGACGAATACGCCAGCATGCGCTTGACGTCGTCCTGTACGACACCAACGATCGTGCCATAGACCATCGACAGCACCGCGAGTGCGAAGAACATCGGCGCCCAGTCGTCAGCGAGCGCGTCGGCCCCGAACGTGATGTTAAAGACTCGGAACAACGCAGCAAAGCCGCCGACCTTGACCGCTGATGCCATGAACGAAACGGTGGGGCTTGGTGCGCCCTGGTACACGTCGGGCGTCCACGAGTGAAACGGAACTGCTGCGACCTTGAATCCAAGACCAACGAGCAGTAGCGCCATACCGCCGTAAAGCAGGCCTCGTTCTTGCAGACCAGCTGCTGACTCGGTGATCGTGGTGAAGTTGGTGCTTCCGGTTGCGCCATAGGTGAGCGCAATGCCGTAGAGCAGGAAGGCCGATGCGAATGCGCCAAGCACGAAATACTTGATGCCCGCCTCTTGTGACTCGGATCGACGTAGGTGACTGGCCGCCAAGATGTACACGGCAATCGACAGCACTTCGAGGCCAAGGAAGAGCACGATCAGATCATTGGCCGCAGCCATGACGATGCCGCCTGAGCCCGAGAGCATCAGCAACACAAAGAACTCCGCTGAGTTGATGTCCTCGCGCTCGAGGAAATCGTGGGCGAAGATCGCCGTCAGGGTGACCGACGCTGCGATCAGCATCGTCAGAAGCAACGCAAACCCGTCGAGTCGGTACGCAGCAGCAAGGGTGGTGGTGCCAACCGTGCGATCGTCGAGCATTCCCCACTGAATGGCGGCGGCGACAATAGTGCCTATTCCGGTGAGCGCAGCCACGACCGACGGCGTGCGTTGCGGTGCCACGTGCGACAACAGCGACCAGAACGTGAGAAAGACGATCGGCACGCCAGCCATCACGAGCAGTGGTGATAGTGCCGCCCAATCAACCTCGGGAATTCCGGCCCACGTGTTCTGCATGAGAAACATCATTGTTGAGCCTCGTCTTCAGCGGCGCTGTGGTCTTCGTCGCTGTGATCGTCGTCGCCATGGTCATCAGCGTCGCTGTGATCGTCGTCGCCGTGTGCCTCGCTCAGCGCTTCGGGCCAGCCCGAGCCTCCGTTGCCCTGGTTGACTGGCTCTTCGAACCCGTCGACATTGGCGACCACATGGCTGACGAGTGCATCGACCGACGGCTCCATGCGGTCGATGACCGGCTTTGGATAGATGCCCATGAACACGATTGCGATGATGAACGGCACCAAAATCGAGATCTCACGGACATTCAGATCTGGCGTGCCAGCATTGTCTTCGTCGATTGGACCGTGAAACACCCTCTGATAGGCCCACAACAGATACAGCGCGGCCAGGATTACACCGCCAGCGGCAACAACAGCCCACCACCGATGCGCAACAAAGGCGCCCAGCAAGATCAAGAATTCACCAACAAAGCCGTTAAGGCCGGGCAGGCCGATCGAGCTCAGCATGACAACAGTGAAGAACGCCGCCATCACAGGTGCGGCCTTTTGCAGGCCGCCGAGTTTGGCGATCTCGCGGGTGTGACGGCGTTCGTAGATCCAGCCGACCAACAAGAACAACGCACCGGTCGAGACACCGTGGTTGACCATCTGCAAGATGCTGCCGGTAAGGCCCTCGGAGTTCAGCGAGAAGATACCCAGCACGATGAAGCCAAGGTGGGCAACCGAGGAATACGCAACGAGTCGCTTGAGATCTTTTTGCATGGTGGCCACGATGGCGCCGTAGATGATGCCGATCACGCCGAGCGTCAAGAAGACGGGAGCGAAGAAGTGCGAGGCTTCGGGGAACAGGTAGACGCCGAACCGCAAGAAACCGTAGGTGCCCAGCTTGAGCATGACACCGGCCAAGATGACGGAACCGGCCGTGGGCGCTTCGGTGTGGGCATCGGGCAGCCAGGTATGTAACGGGAAGATCGGTACCTTGACCGCGAAGGCCACTGCGAACGACAGGAAGATCCAGCGAGCTGCGTTGGTACTGATCGACTGCGCTTCGGCGATCGCAACCAGATCAAAGGTCGTGGTGCCCGTCGCGCTGCTGTGCAACCACACCAGGCTGAGCATGCCAACCAGCATGAGCGCCGAACCAAGCATGGTGTAGACGAAAAACTTCATCGCCGCGTAGTGGCGGTTGCCGTGACCCCAGTTAGCGATCAGAAAGTACATCGGCACAAGGACGATCTCGAAGAACACGAAGAACATGAACAGGTCGAGTGAAACGAACACGCCGAGACAGCCGGTTTCGAGCACCAGTAACCAGGCGTAGTACGGCTTCGGGCTGTGTTCTGGCAGCACGGCGATGATTGCCAGCGGGAACAACAACACGGTCAGCACAATGAGCCAGAGCGAGATGCCGTCGACACCAGCAAGCCAGCTGATACCGAGGGACTCGATCCAGGACTGCTCGCTACCGAACTGGAAATCGGCCGTGTTCGACTTGAACTCGACCATCATGTAGATGCCGAGGGCGGCAGTCATGATCGATGTGAATACTGCTATTGCGCGAGCTGATTCGCCTCGGGCGGCAGGTGTGAGTGCCACGGCGAGCGCACCGAGCACCGGCAAGACAACCAGTACGGGTAGCAGCGGGAAACCGGGCCCCGCGCTGGCTTCGGCGGCAATGAATACGGCAGACATCATGCCCGCCCGAGAAAGTAGATCATGAGCCCAATCGCGCCCAGGGCCACGAGTGCTGCATAACTGCGCACCAGGCCGTTCTGAAGTTTGCGGAGGATGCGCCCGTCCATCTGAACCAGCTTGCCGACCCCATTCACAGCGCCGTCGACCACAGTGCCGTCGAAGTCGCTCATGGCGTCGAAGCCTTTGCGGCCCGGTCCACCCATGAACGCGCTGACCGCATTGTCATAGCCCCATCCTTGGGCCAAGATTGGTGGTGCGTCGGGGCCGGTGCCACCTCGCTTGTCGAGGTACAACTTAACGGCGGCCACGATGCCAACGATCGCAGCGACGGTGGCAACGACTGCCAGTATCAGCTTGGTACTGCCAGGTGGCAGGTCATGGAACTCGTTGCCGAGCAGCGAGGGCTCGAGCCAGTGCTCGAGGAAGTGTAGGTCTTTGGTGAACGGGAGATTCAGTCCGCCAGCAACCGTCGCGGCGCCAGCCAACACGACGAGAGGCACGGTCATCGTCCACGGCGATTCGTGCGGATGACGCAGCGGCAGTTCTTCCTCGCTGCTAACCCACGCTTCACCGGTCACTTCGTCGCGCCAGCGAGGCTTGCCGAAGAACGTCAGGATGACCAGGCGGGTCATGTAGAAGGCCGTGAGCAGAGCCGCAACCAGCAGCAGCACAAACAACACCTTGTTGGCGAAGATGTCGCCGTTGGCGTAGATGCCGACCAGGATTTCGTCCTTTGACCAAAACCCGGAGAATGGCGGGATGCCTGCGATCGCGAGCCATCCAATGATGAACGTGCCAGCCGTGATCGGCATGAGCTTGGCGAGGCCGCCGTAGCGCTTCATATTCTGGTCGTCGTGCATACCGTGGATCACCGAACCGGAACCCAAGAACATGAGTGCCTTGAAGAACGCATGGGTGATCATGTGGAACAGCGCCGCGACATAAACCCCAGTGCCGACCGCGACCACCATGAAGCCGAGCTGGCTCACCGTCGAGTAGGCCAACACCTTTTTGATGTCGTCTTGGGCGACCGCGATCGAAGCTGCGAACAGTGCGGTGAAGAGTCCAACCCATGCGATCAGACTCGGCGCCCAGTCATAGGAGTCGGCCAAGATTGGATTGATGCGCGCCAGCAAGTACACACCCGAGGTCACCATGGTCGCGGCGTGGATCAGCGCGGACACCGGTGTTGGCCCCGCCATTGCGTCGGGCAGCCAAATGTAGAGCGGGAACTGAGCCGACTTGCCAGCAGCACCAACAAACACGAGCAGCGCAATGGCAGTCGAGGTGCTCTGCGCAATCGGCGCCCCCGAGAACATCTCGCCGTATTCGATGGTGCCGTAGGCAACGAACGCCAAGAACGTGGCGAGCATGAAGCCGAAGTCACCAACTCGGTTGGTGACGAACGCCTTCTTGCCAGCACTGGCGTTCGCTTCGTCGGTGAACCAGAACGAGATAAGGAAGTAGGAACACGCACCGACGCCTTCCCAGCCAAGGAAAGTGAGCAGCAGGTTGTTGCCCAACACGAGCACCAACATCGAGAAGGCAAACAGGTTCAAGTAAACAAAGAACTTCGAGAAGTTCGGGTCGCCGTGCATGTAGCCGATCGAATACAAGTGAATGAGCGTGGCCACACCGGTGATGAACAGAATCATGGTGACCGAGAGCGGATCGGCGAGCAGACCGATGTCGACACTGAAGTCGCCGGCGAGAATCCAGTCGAACAGCCGCACGTTGACGACCCGTTGGTCGCCTTCGAGTCCAACCATGCCAAAGAACACCGCAACCGAAGCGGCAAAGGAACCAGCCATCGCCGCAGTTGCAAGCCAGCCAGCAAGCGGTTCGCCCATGCGGCGACCGAAAAACATCAGCGTCACAAAGCCGAGCAGGGGAAACAGTGGGACAAGCCACACGAGTTCAACAAGAGTCATGATCAGCCTCGGAGCACAGAGAGGTCGTCGGCAGTGGCTTCGGAGCGACGGCGCATGATGGCCACGATGATGGCCAGACCGACCACTACTTCGGCTGCAGCGACAACCAATACGAAGAAGACCGAGATTTGACCGCCGATGTCGTTGAGTTCGTTGCCAAAGGTCACAAAGGTCAGATTGACGGCATTAAGCATCAACTCAACACACATGAACATGATGAGCGGGTTGCGCCGCACGAGCAGGCCAGTTGCACCGAGTGCGAACAAGATCGCCGCCAGCACCAAATACCAGGTGGAGGTCAGTTCCATCAGGCGTCCTCCAACTCGTCGGTTGGAGGGCCCGAGGCAGCGATTGCTGGCAGTTCGGGAATCGGCGCGAGTTCACCCTTGGGTTTGCGGGCCAACATCACGGCGCCGACCACTGCGATCGTCAGCAGCAGCGCAGTAATCTCGAACGCAAACACGTAGTCGGTGAACAACGATCGACCAAGCTGGTCGATGTTGGGATCGTCTTCGGTCCCAAAGGCCACGTTGCCGTCGTCGTCGAGGCGGTCAGCAATCGAGCTTTCGGTGATCGACGGGACGAGTTCAGCGGTCTCTGAGAGCTCACCGGTTGCCCCACCGTCGCCGGCAACGGCGATGAAACCGATCGCCAGCGCGAGCACGCCAGCGCCGATAAGCAGTGCGAGTGGCCGCTGACCAGCGATTGGCTCAACCGAAAGATCTTCGGCTTGGTCAACGCCAAGCAGCATGATCACAAATAAGAACAGCACCACGATGGCACCGGCGTAGACGATGACCTGCACTGCCGCCAGGAACTGTGCGTCCTGATTCAGGAACAACACGGCAATGGCGAACAGGGTCATGACCAGCGAGAGTGCGGAGTGCACCGGGTTGCGGAAGCCAATCAGGCCCAGCGCGCCGATGATCGCCAGCAAGCCAGCGATGATGAAGACGACCATTTCCATCAGTGGTGGCCCCCGGCAGCGTCGGCGGCCGCAGCGATTTCGCCATCACTGTGTTGATCGAGGCTGGCTATGTCGCCGTGGGTCTCGGCCAGATCTGCGGTTTGGCCGGCTTCGGGCGCACGGATTCCGTAGCCAAGCTCGCCCGACCAAGCGACCTTGCCCACATACTCGGCTGCGCCGCTGGGCGAAGTCGCCCGCATCCAGGCCGAGGTGTTCTCGTCTTCGCCCGGTCGCCAGTCTTCCCACGGGAGATGCTTGGGCTGCCCGTCGTCGCCCACGACCAGCTCATCTTTGGTGTAGATGGCGTCTTGGCGATTGGTGAAGGAGAACTCGAACATCTTCGATTCGGTGATTGCCTGCGTCGGGCACGCTTCGACACAGAGGTCACAGTGAATGCAGCGCAGATAATTGATTTCATAGACGAAGCCATAGCGCTCGCCCGGCGAGACCGGGTCCTCGATCGGGTTGTCGGCGCCGCGCACATAAATGCAGTTGGCCGGACAGACGCCCGCGCACAGCTCACAGCCAATGCATTTCTCCATGCCATCTTCGTAACGATTCAGAACATGGCGGCCGTGCATGCGCACTGGCTTGTCGCGTTTCTCGTCGTCGAAGCGGCCCCCCTTGTAGTCGCCGGTGACTCGCTCGTCGAAGAGCTTGCCAAACGTCAGCTTGAAGCCTTCGAGGCCCTCAAATAGTCCCATCAGTCGAACCCCTCTCCTGCGAGACGTTTACGTTTGCCGCTTTGGATTGCGGCGTTCAGCAAGAACCCCATGAGCATCAGACCAGCAAAGCAGATCACCGCAACAAGCGGGCGGTTCCAGCCATTTTCGGCAGCAAGGTCAAGTGCAGCCAGCGCGACGATCCAACCCAGCGATAGCGGAATGAGCAGCTTCCAACCCAGGTCCATCAGTTGGTCGTAGCGGAACCGGGGAAGCGCAGCCCGGAACCAGATGAAGGTGAAGCAAAAGGCGATGACCTTGAGCAGGAACCAGAGGATTCCCCACGCCCAGCCAATGCTTTGCAAGAACGGGATCGGGCCGTCGGGGCCGCCGAAGAACAAGGTGACCATGACGGCCGACATGGTGATCACGTTCATGTATTCGCCCAGGAAGAACAGCGCGAAACGGATCGACGAGTACTCGGTGTGGAAGCCACCGACAATTTCTTGTTCGGCTTCGACCAGGTCAAATGGCGGTCGGTTGAGTTCAGCGGTCGATGCAATGAGGAACACGATGAACGGGATGAAGCCGGTGATCCATAAGTTCCAGTTCCAGCCGTCGGCCTGACCAGCAACGATTTCGTGAGTCGACAACGTGCCTGACTTGATAAGCACTGCCACCAGCGACAGGCCCAACGCTGCTTCATAGGAAACCATCTGCGCCGATGCTCGAACCGAGCCGAACAGTGGGTATTTGGAGCCCGAGGACCAACCGGCGAGCATGATGCCATAGACAGCCAAGCTCGAAAGGGCCAGCACGAACAAGATGCCGACCGGCGGATCTGCAACCTGCAAGTGGGTCGTGCCGCCGAGCCAGCTGACTGTTCCGTCGGCGTTGTCGAAGTCGCCACCGATCGGCACGACGGTGAAGATCAGAAATGCCGGAATGAGCGTGAGATAGGGAGCGAGCCGGAAGACGAGCGAATCGCCGCGTTCCTCGCTCGGCAAGAGGTCCTCTTTGAAGAACAACTTGATTCCGTCGGCCAACGTCTGCAATAGCCCGAAGGGACCAGTGATGGTTGGGCCCATGCGGTTGGTCATGTCGGCGTGCAGTTTGCGTTCGAACCAGATCATCAGCATGACACTGATCATCAGCAGCACAAACGCCAGCACAACCTTCAGCAACACCCCAAGAATGACAGCCAAATCAATGTCGCCCAGCAAAAGCGGATCAACCGCCAGTGGCAAAGCAGAAAACAGATTCATACAGTTTCGATCCGGATGTCGGTGACGAGTTGGTCACGGTCGATCAGCGAACGAACGTCGAGGCCGTCGTGATTATGGGCTACCGCAGCAATGCCTTTGCTGATTCGGTCGTCGATGACCACAGGGCCTTCGACCGATGCTCGTTGCGAGGTCAGCCGAACGGTCTCGCCGTGGGCGACGCCGAGCCGAGCAGCTTCGCTGGCATGTATGCGCACCGCCCCGTCGTCGCTTAGTTCGGCGATCGACTCGCACATGGTGGTTTGCGTACCAGCGTCGTACATTGTGCGGTCCACGACCAGGCGGAACGAATAGCTGTCGTACACCGGCGCAGGGCTCGGCTCGCCGGGATCGGTCCAGCCAAGTGGCGCCGGACGGCCCGCAGCTGTGCCAGGGGTGACCAACATCCCGTCGGGTGCTGCGTTGACGGCCGCCGAGTCGATACCGGAGTGCAGGCCAGAGACGGCGGCGATTTCGTTGGTGATTTCGGCGACTGAGCCGAATCCCATGTCTTTGCCAAGCCGCATGGCGATCTCGGCTGCGATCATCCAGTCGGGGCGCGCGGTTCCTGGCGGCGTTACTTTCTGGCGCACCGCCGATATGCGGCCTTCGAGGTTGGTGTGAGACCCGTCGACTTCGCCGAACGCAGCAGCTGGAAGCACGATGTCGGCGCCGTGGGCGGACGAGGCGTTGATGAATGGATCTACCGCAATGACGAGGTCGGCGCCATCGAGTGCGGCTCGGGCAAGCTCGGGATCGGGGAAGTCGACGAGCGGGTCGGCTCCCAACAACACCAGGACGGCCACTTTGCCAGCCGAGGCTGCCTGCAAGATACCGGTCGCATCGAGGCCATGGGCCGACGGCACCGAGCCCCATTTGTCGCTAAACCATGACCCAGCACTATCGAGCGACGTGCGGCCCGGCAGCATGCCTGGAGCAAGTCCGAGGTCGATTGCGCCGTTAACGTTGCCGCGGCGCACTGCGGGCAGAAACGAAATCTGGTCGAGCTTCGCAAAGGCACCAATGGCCTGGACGGTCAGCTGTTCATCGTCGGCGAGCGACGTGCGGCCACAGATCACGGTAACCGAGCCCGCAGCGCCGATTGCAGTCGCCGCAGCTGCGAGCTGGTCGGCGGCGGCGAGTCCGATGTCGGTATTGGTTGCGCCCGTCGTGAGCGCCACGGCCACTGCAACAATATCACCCGGGCGCACCCGCACCGAGTGGGTGGCGTATTTGGTCAGGCCGGTTTCGTTCGGTGTCAGCTCGATGAGCGTGGCACCGTCGTGGACAACGGCGTGGCGAAGGCGAAGGTACAGCGATCCGAGTTCTTCTTTGGGGTCACCGCTCATCAGTACGATCGTGCCGCCGTTGGCGCACGCCTCGTCGATCGTGGCTCGCGGCATCGACGCCATGACAGCAGCTTCGATGCCGTCGGCCAGTTGGGCGTCGACGTTGTCGGTTCCAATCACCGATTTGGCCAGGCGTGCCCACGCGTACTGTGCTTCGTTGGTCAGGCGGGCGCCGCCAAGTACCGCCACCGATTCGGGGCCGCCGTTGTTATTGGCATCTTCGAGCGCAGTCACGATGCGTTGCAACGCAATCGACCACGTCGAGGCAACGAGTTCGCTTCCGCCGTTGTCGGTGTTGCCCAAGCCGTCGCCTCGCACGAGCGGCGTGGTCAGGCGCTGATCGTTCATGGTGGCTTCGAAGCTGAAGCGGTCGCGGTCGGCGAGCCAACCCCAGTTGACTGCGTCGGAATCGACGCCCAGGTAGCGGAGCACCTCGTTGCGCGACGACTGCACCGTGATGCGGTCACCCATTGCGTTGGGATAGGTCGATTCGACCTCGGACAGGTCCCACGGGCGAGCCTTGAAGCGATACGGTTTGGCTGTGAGTGCCCCGACCGGGCAAATCTGCACGGTGTTGCCGGCGAAGTAGGAAGCAAACGGATCGTCGGGGAAAGTGTTGACCTGCGTCTGATTGCCGCGGCCCATGAAGTGAATCAGTGGATCGCCTGCAACTTCGCTCGCAAAACGAGTACAGCGATCGCACAGAATGCAGCGCTCGCGATCGAGGAAGACAGTGTCGCTGATCGGGATCGGCTTTTCGAAGTGACGTTTTTCTTCGATGAACCGGCTCTCGCCAGGCCCATAAGACATGGTCTGGTCTTGCAGCGGGCACTCGCCGCCCTTGTCGCATACCGGGCAGTCGAGAGGGTGGTTGATGAGCAGCAGCTCGAGCACACCGTCTTGGGCTTTTTTCACCGCATCGGTCTCGGTGCTGACGACCATGCCTTCGCTTACGGTGAGCATGCACGATGGTTGCAGGCCAGGGCCGCGACCGGTGTCGACCTCGATTAGGCACATGCGGCACATGCCGACCGGGGTCATGCGCGGGTGATAGCAAAAGCGGGGAACGTAGACGCCGGCGTCTTCGCACGCGTCGATCAGGTTGCGGCCAGGCTCGGCATAGAACACCTCGCCGTTGACGGTGATCGGGGTGCCTGGTGGCGGCGCCGGCGGTTCTTCGACCACAACATCGTCGGTGGCGGTCTCATCGGCCGCAGCTTCGGTCTCTTTGGTTGTGTCGCTCATGCGGATCCCACCGGGATGACTCTGCGATCTGACAGGGTGATGTAGTTCTCGTACTCGTCGCGGAATCGGTCGATCGACGAAGCGATCGGCGACACCGCAGATGGCCCAAGAGGGCAGATGGTTGTCTGGCGGGGAGGCCAGGCCATTCCCGGGCTGATGTTCTCACATACTTCGGTGAGAAGTGAAAGATCGCTGGGGCGGCCGTGGCCAGCAATGATGCGAGCAAGAATACGCTCAAGCCAGGTGGTGCCTTCGCGACACGGCGTGCACTTGCCACAGCTTTCACGCGCAAAGAAGCGAACCAGGTTGTGGCAGGCCTTGACCATGTCAGTGTCCTCGTCCATAACCACGATCGCGCCTGAGCCGAGCATGGAACCCGCCTGGTCGACAGCGACCTTTTCGAGGGGCAGGTCCAGGTGTTCTTCGAAGAACCAGATGGCCGACGCCCCGCCGGGAATGAACGCTTTGATTTTCTTGCCGTCGCGCACGCCGCCGGCGTAATCGCTGCCTTCGATGATGTCGCGAAAGGTGGTGGTACCGAATTCGACCTCGAACACGCCTGGGGTGTTCACATGGCCCGACACCGCAAAGACCCGCGTGCCTTTGGAGTTCTCGGCGCCCATAGCCACATAGGCCTCGGTGCCGCGTTCGACGATCCACGGCAGGTTCGCCAGCGTCTCGACGTTGTTCACGATGGTGGGCTGGCCGTAGAGGCCAACCGCAGCCGGGAAGAACGGAGGCTTGAGCCGAGGCATGCCACGGTTGCCTTCGAGGCTCTCGATCAATGCGGTCTCTTCGCCCACGATGTAGGCGCCTGCACCCCAGTGCAACACAATGTCGACGCTGAAGTCGGTGCCCAGAATGTTCTTGCCGACATAGCCAGCTTCGTAGGCTTCGTTGAGTGCGTCGGCGACCCGTTCTTGAGCGTGGGCCATTTCGCCGCGGATATACAAAAAGCACTGCGTGAGGCCAACGGCATAACAGGCCAGCAGGCAGCCTTCGATGATTTGGTGAGGGTCGCGCTCAAGCAGTTGGCGGTCTTTGTAGGTCCCGGGTTCGGATTCGTCGCCGTTGACGACCAGGTAGCGGGGCCAGACGCCAGGAGGGCAGAAACCCCACTTGATACCCGCCGGAAAACCCGCACCGCCGCGGCCGAGCAGACTTGCGCCCTTGACCTCGTTGTGTACCTCTTCGGGTGTCATCTCGAGCGCTTTGCGCAGCGCGACGTAGCCGCCGGTCGCTTCGTAGGTCTCGATCTTGTGCGCCTCGAGATTGTCGAAGCGCTTGGTCACAATTTTTTCGAAAGTCACTAGTCTGCGTCCTCGGCTTTGGGCTCGGGCCACCAGGCAGGGGCGACGTTGGACTCGACCATGGCATTGCCGGCGGCCTTGTCTTCGGGGATGTGCTGGCGACTGAGCGCCAACGTGCCGTGTTTGGGCACAGTCACCGAGCCGTCTCGCAAGCCGTTGACCAGATAGTCAAATCCCTCGTTCGTGACCTTGTTCATGTAACGATAATTCACTTGCAGGCACGGCGCCTCGGTACACGCCGCAATGCACTCGACGCCTTCGATACTGATGCCATCGTCGGTGACGGTGCCTTGGCGAACACCGAGCGACGCCTCGGCGTGATGAATCAGGTCGTCGGCACCAAGCAGGTGACACGAGATACCGTGGCAGATATTGATGCGATAGTCGCCAACCGGCTCCCGCTTGAACATCTCATAGAACGTGCACGTGCCAAGCACTTCGGCCGGGGTGATCCCGACGAGCTCAGCCAAATGCTCCATGGCATCATCGGCCACATAGCCATCCTGCTCCTGCGCCAAATGCAACAGGGGAATCAATGCACTCTTCGCCTTCGGATAACGCGAAATAAGCTCATGCGCCACGCGAAGATTGGCTTCGTTTAAGCGCGCCATGAGAGAGCACGTCCTTCGTGTTCACGAGCTGTGTTGCACCGCTCCGCTCGGGCCGACGTTCGTCGGATACGGCAACAACCGATTCTGGTCGCCTCCTCCGTCGGCTCCGCCCGCTCCTCCGTCGCTCCTACCCGGATCCCTGTGTTGCACCGCTCCGCTCGGGCCGACGCGTCTTGAGTCTTGGCAAGTCTGTTATTTACTCTCATCGGTCTACCTCGCCTAGGACGGGGTCGACCGATGAGATGATGGCTACGACGTCGGCGACTAGGGCGTCTTGCATCATGTGGGGCATGGTTTGGAGGTTCACGAAGCTGGGAGCACGGATGTGCATTCGGTAGGGATGGGCGCCGCCGTCGCTGACCATGTAGCAACCAAGCTCGCCGCGGGGTGACTCGATGCCGACGTAGACCTCGCCTTCGGGAACCTTGAAACCCTCGGTGAAGATCTTGAAGTGATGAATCAAGGCTTCCATCGACTCGTCGATGCGGGCCCGGGGCGGCGGGGTTACTTTCTTGTCTTGCAGGCGATAGTCGCCAGTTGGCATCTTCTCGACACACTGGCGAACGATCTTGATCGACTCGCGGGCCTCGTTGAGGCGCACGGCGTAGCGGTCAAAGCAGTCACCGTAGGTACCCAGAATGACGTCGAAGTCGATTTCGTCGTATTTTAGGTACGGCTCGTCGCGGCGCAGGTCCCATGCGTAGCCGGAGCCTCGCAAGATGGGGCCGGTGACGCCAAGCGCCAGGCACTCTTCGATGTTGATGGCGCCGACGCCTTGAAGACGCTCGCGAAAAATTGGTTGGCCGGTGAGCAGCTCGTCGAATTCATCAATAAGCGGTGGCAACATGTCCATGAGTTCGATGACGTCTTGGCGCCAGCCGTCGTGCAGGTCAACCGCTACGCCACCTGGTCGGATGTAGTTGTGGTTCATCCGCAAGCCGGTGATTTTCTCGAGCACTCGCAGCGTTTCTTCGCGCAGGCGGTTGCCGTAGAGCATCATCGACACGGCACCTACGTCCATGCCATTGGTTGCCTGAAAAAGCATGTGCGACGAGATGCGATTGAGCTCGCACATCATGGTGCGGATCCACTCGGCTCGGGGTGGCACGTCGATGCCAAGCAACTTCTCGGTCGCCATAGAAAAGACCAGCTCGTTGAACAGCGGCGAGGCGTAGTCCATGCGGGTGACGTTGGTTCCGCCTTGCATGTACGAGAGCTGTTCGCCGGTCTTTTCCATGCCGGTGTGCAAGTAGCCAATGACTGGCTTGGAGCGAAGAACTTGCTCACCCTGCATCTCGAGAACTAACCGCAGCACGCCGTGGGTCGACGGGTGGACCGGGCCCATGTTGACGATCATTGGTTCGTCGCTGAGGGGATCGACGTCGATGGTTTCGACCATCTCGGCCTCGGCTTCGCTGATGCGGATGACCGCGCTGTCGTCGCCGCGGCGGAAGACACGCTCGGCGGCGTCGGTCGAGGCGGGTTGTTCAAGAAGCGTCATGGGCGCAGCTCTGGGGTCGGAGACAGGAACAGGGGTAAGAAACGAACAGCGAAGATCAACGGGGCGCAGCTGCACCCTTGAATTGCACCGGCACCGCGCCGACACCGAAGTCTTTGCGAAGGGGATGCCCGTCCCAATCGGCAGGCATCAAGATGCGGGTCGGGTCGGGGTGGTTCGTGAACACGATGCCGAACATGTCGAACGCTTCGCGCTCCATGGCCTCGGTGCCAGGGAACACGTCGAACAGGGTGGGCACCGTCGGATCAGACTCGGGGACCTGAACTCGTACCCGCGTGCGCCGCAGCGGGTCGTGAGCAATCATGTTGACGACAACTTCGAAGCGTTCGGGGTGCACATCGGCGGGCAGGCTGCGGGCGCCGTGGGTGAGGTAATCAACGCCACACAGGTCGATGACCGACACATAGCCGTCGGCCTTCATTGCGGTGATGGTCGCCTCGTAGGTTTCGACCGTCGGATGCAGGACCACTTGGCCAAAGGCTTCGGTCATTGCGACGTTGTACATGGTTGGCGCGAGTTCGGGTTCGGCCGTCTCGTGGACGGCCTCGGCTTCGTCTGTGGCCGGTGGCTGCGGGCTCATCGGCTGAGGACCACCTGCGTGTCGGTTTGGCCGTCGCGCTGTTCGACCACGATGCCGGCGCCGCCGCCGTTGTCTTCGCGACGCTTGACGAGTTCACCGGTTTCGATCTGCTTGTGCAACGTCACGATTGCATGCAACAGCGTTTCGGGGCCCGGCGGGCAGCCGGGCGCGTAGACGTCGACGGGTACAACTTGGTCGACGCCTTGGACCAGGGCGTAGTTGTTGAACATGCCGCCGCTCGACGCGCAAACGCCCATCGAGATGACCCACTTTGGTTCCATCATCTGGTCATAAATCTGGCGCAACGCCGGTGCCATCTTTTGGCTGACCCGGCCAGCCACGATCATGACGTCGGCCTGGCGAGGCGAGGCACGAAACGTTTCCATGCCAAAACGAGCCAAGTCATAGTGCGACCCGCCGGTAGCCATCATCTCGATCGCGCAGCATGCGAGTCCAAAGGTGGCGGGCCAGAGGCTTCGGGCCCGGCTCCAGCTCACCAGATCTTCGATCTTGGCGGTCAGGAAGTTGTGCTCGAGCCCGCCCATGCCGGACTTGGCAATGTCGGTTGTGTCTCCGAGGAGTGGCAGCTTTGGCATCGAAACTACGCAGCGCTTTCGTGGGGCGACTCAATCGTGATCGCTGCCATCTGACCCTGCTCGCGGCCTTTGGTGCCAACTCGGCGCACCGTAGAACTCGCGGTGCGTTGGCTGCTGACTTGATTCGCAGGACGGGCAACCTTCTTCAATGGACCCCATTCGAGGGCCCCGTTGCCGATCAGATAGACGAAGGACTCAAACACGGCGAACGAAAAAATACCGATGACCACCAGGCCGTAACCGCCGAGATCACGAAACACCATGGCCCAGGGGTACAGGAATATGACTTCGATGTCGAACACGATGAAAATCATTGCGACGAGAAAGAACTTGACCGGAAACCGGATCGGGTTGTGAGTGTTTGCGCTGGTGACACCACATTCATAGGGTGCACTTTTGGTTGGGGTTGGTCGATTCGGGGCAAGCAAGCGAGAGACAATGAGGCTGAAGAACGCGAACACCACGCCCAGCACGAACAGTGCAATGATCGGGAGGTATTGAGCCAGCATGGCTTATGCCCGATCTGTTGTAGTGGTGAGCGACAGCATCATCGTCAGACCTCGAGGCCTTTTTCACGCATGCCGAGGTCTCGCCAGTGCAGGACCAGACAGGTGGCCAGGAACAACAGCAGCGACACCACGGTGAACAGTCCTGGGATCAGCCGAAGGTTGCCGAGGTTCCGGGTCATAACAACCGAGTAGGTCGCTTCTTCGGGGTTGATTTCTGGTACCGGCGGCGGCTGCGACGGATCCGCAACCTTGTCGATGGTTTGTTGCACGTTGACAACTGTGTAGTTGGTCGGATGTTTGACCTGAACCGCGGAGGTCACCTTGTGCTTGATGCGGGTCCACGCGTCGCGGCCGTCGCGCTTGTCTTTGCCACCTTGCTGATAGGCGTCGAGCACCAAAAAGTTCCCCTCGGGGAACAGCTCTTCGCGCAAGAAGGCATCGGCGGTCGCTGCTGCTTCGCCGGACTCTGACGTGGATTGCAGAGTCCACCCGTCGAGACGTAGCAACCCGTTCTCTTCGGCCCACTCGTTGACCTGGGGGGCGAGCGCCTCGAGCTGGCTGAGTGAAATATCGTCGATGCGCAGCATCGCATTTGCAATGTCGGTTGCGACCTGGGCGTCAAGGTTGTCGCCGACGAGGAAGCGGGGGTCGCTGGCGTCAAGTAGGTTGTTTGACTCGACGGTTGTCGCCTCGATTTCACCGATACGACGAAGAATAAGCTCGTCGACGATGCCATCGCGGTCGCCTGCGCTCAGACCATCGAGCATCTCCTTGATGGTCACGCCTTGGCTGGCCACACAAATTTGCGCATCGGCGGGCAACTCGTCGTTCGACCCGGGGCAGCTGCTGGTGAGCTCGCCACCAGCTTCGTCGACATCGATTTCGCTGACGCCGGCGTAACGTTGCGCTGCAATTGCCGGGATCTTCGACTCGTCGTTCTGAGGGTTGAGAAGCTCTTGAATGACCTGCGGCCGCTCGACACCGGTGTAGACCATGAGGACTTCGATGGCGCGCGGAGTGCAGAGACTCCAACGGTCGAGCGAGCTGTCAAGCGTTACTGAAGCAACCCCACCCTCGGGCGGGAAGCTATCGACACCGGGAGCGCAGTTGCCGTCGGGAAGGTCTTCGACGTTGCCGATAAAGGCCTCTTGGAGTCCCGCGACCTCGACGCCGGGCGCATCGATGAAGACGTCTTGAACTTCCCATGTTGGGAGCGAACCAGCCCACCCAATGCCGTAGATCCACCAGAAGATGCCCATCACAAACATCCAACCCCAGAAACCGGCGATGGCGATGAGCGAACCGAGTCGGGTGCCGGTGTTTGTCACCAGCAGCAGCCAAACCGAACCACCGAGCACGGCCATACCCAACGCAACGGTGAGCAGCCCTCGAATTTCGGGGTCCCAGCCAAGGCCAGCGACCATCTCGGTCAGGCCGAGTAGTGCGGTGCCAATCATGAGTCGAGCGCCCTTTCGTAGGCCACGATGGCCTCAATTTGCTCGGGCGTCAAGGTGCCATCGCGCGGTACCACTTCGCCTTCGTTGGCCTCGAGCGCAATGACGTTGGTGCCATCGCAGTGCCCACTGATGCGATCTGCCTGGATCCTGGGCACGATGCCTGGCCCATCGTCTTCGGCCCAACAGCCGCCGAAGCCTGGCATCTGGCCGCCACCGTCGCCTTGACCAAAGGCGCCGTATGCCTGGCCGTTCTCGCTGCCGGTGATGATGAAGTTGACTTGTTCGGTCGATGTCTCGAACTGGTCGAGCACGCCGAGCAGGCTCGGCCCGAAACCGCCACCGCCGTTGACGATTGGCGGGATCAGGGTGTTGTCAGGGAAGTCATTGGCTTTGTAGCTGTAACCCGCACTGTGGCATCGGGCGCAGCCGTAGGCCCCACCCGCGGCCGGGTTGTTGAATAGCAACTCGCCCATGACGACCTGGTCGGTATCGGCCAGTTCGCGAATGGCTACAGCCTTGGCGTCGAGCTGGCTGGCGATGATGTCCATTCGCAGTGTCAGGTCTTCTATCTGATCTTCGGTGTCGTCGCGCCCGTCTGCCTCTTCGCTGAGTTCAGCGAGTGCGTCTTCGAGATCGTGGATCTTGTGATCTAGGTCCAGCTGTTGCTCATAGAGCTCTGCGTTGTCTTGGCGGGCCTTGAAAAGCGCCGCATCGTCGAGACCAACCAGCACGCCCTGGGATATCTCTTCGGGCGACTTCTGCTCGGCAGCCACATAGGCAATGACCCAGTCAAGTTGGAGATCGGTCATCGAACCGCCACCGGGACCACCCCACGCTGGCATGGGCGAGTTGGTACGCCCGTAGTTCAAGATGTATTTGAATTCAGAGTACGTAAAGCGATCGAGCACCGCACCGAGCGAGGGGGCCGTCCAATCGACCTGGCCGACAAATCGGCCGCTCGAGTCGACCAAGCTGAAGTCGGCTGCGTTACCGCCGTCGCCGTTGACCGAACCATGGCACTGTGCACAGTTGGCCTCGTAGAGGTCTTGACCTTTGGCCACGGCCTGGGTGTCGGTGAAGTCGACCAGTCCTTCCTGGCGTCCGGGTTCGCCGAGCCAGTACAGAGGCAGGGCAAGCGCGATGATCGTCAGTGTGACCAGCCCACCGGTCAGCGAGAGATCGAGACGCTTAGTCTCCATCTCCTCGTCGGTCATGTCGATTTTTCGGTTTGCCGCAAGTTCGATCTCGGCGCCAGTTTCGTGGCGACCTTCGAGCCAGTTGAACAGCCAGTAGACGGCCATCGCAATCAGCACGATGCCAGCGATCACGTAGCCAATTTGGCGCTGTGTCGATGCAGCGATCACAGGAATATACATGGGTGGTGTTGGTTACTTTTCTCTCGGATCAGTGCAGGTCTGTCGTAGGTCGTTGTGTCGTAGGTCGGTGTGGGGTATCGCTACTAGTGCGAAGCTTCGCCGATGCAGTTTGGCCCTTCGGCCTCTTGCCCGGTTGTATTAGTGCCAATTGCAGGGCCTTGAATCACTTCGCCTGTCTTGACGATCAGTTCGTTGTTGCCGGTGACTTCCATCGCGAACCGGTCCATACCGCGAGGTGCGGGTCCGCCTCGCTTTTCGCCGACTCGGTTGTACTTAGAGCCGTGGCATGGGCACTCGAACCATTGTGAGGTTGCGCAGCTTGGAACGCGGCAGCCCAGGTGAGGACATTTCTGGAACAAGGCGATGACGCCTGCTTGCATGCCGGCAAGCTCGGGGGCCGAGTAGACGCCGCGGGCTCGTTCAATTGCGCCCGCAGGATACTCGGTGAGCCACATACGGCCTTGTGGCTGGTACCAGAAGCCGCCGTTGTCACGAATTGCCTGCACGATGTCGGTGATCTTGCCCATGTTCAGCGGAGCGCCGAAGCCGGTGATGAATGGAGGCCAGAGGAACGCGAGCACGCCGCCACCGAAGCCGCCCAAGCCCAGTGCGAAGCTGCCAATGATCGAGCGATTCAGGAACTGGCGGCGGGCAACGCCGGTCTGTTCGGCATCCGGGGCGACCCATTCGGTCAGCTCTGATGATGATGCTTTGACGACTGCTTGGCCCTCGCGTCGGGCTAGCGCTACCGAGCGTTCGACTTGTTTGCCCGTGGCCGCGGCAATGGCGCCCTCGTCGGCCAGTCCGACCGAGGTTTCGTTGATCGTTACGGTGCCGCGGTCGCGCGACAAGGTCTCGCGAGACAAACGGCCGGTCGCGGCATCTGCGTCGGTCCGGCGAAGCGTTCCGACAACCGCAACAGCAGCGAGTACTACGAGGACGGCTATTACGACGATGGCGATAGTCATGGTGACCTTTCTTAACTCTCTCGGGGGGGGGTTCGGGTAGGACTAGTTCAAGTATGACTAAGACGACTTAAAGCTCGAAGAACAAGCCAGCTTCCCAGGGGAACACGAAGTTGAAGCCGGGGCCGCGAAAGAATGAACCGATCATCACCAGCACCGTCCAGAACATCAGGTGGACGGTCATGATCGAGATCGCGAATTTGCGTTTCTCGGGCTTGTTCGAGGGGTTCTTGTCGATGTAGGGGGCCAAGATAAGCAAGATCAAGGCGAAGCCAGGCAGGGTCACACCGGCGACCATTGGGTGGAACATGGTGAGCAGTTCCTGCAAACCGAGAAAGTACCACGGTGCTTTCGATGGGTTCGGCGTTGCGTTGAAGTCAGCAAGTTCGAGCAGGGGTGCGTTAACGAAGATCGAAAAGATCAACGTGAACGCCGTGACGGCGAGGGCAGCGACGAATTCGACGACCAGCAGGTGTGGCCAGACGTGGACTTTGTCGACGGGCGCAGACTTAACGTCTTGGATCGAGCCAGACTTGACCACAGTCAGCAGGCGCTGCGTGTGACCACCTGGGCCGGTTGGAGCATTAGGAGCAGCGGTTGCGACGGCGCCGCCCGCGGCGGCTGCAGCTGCGGCCGGAACGGCGGCTTCGACGGCAGTGCCGGCGGACTTGTCGCGAGCGGCTTTGGCCCGATCGAGCAGATGTTGAGGGATTTTAGACGCGGCTGCGGCCTGTTCCGGGGTCTGTTCGGGCGCGCTGGCAGCAGCTTCGGCAGGCGCGGCATCGCCACCGCCGGAGGCGGCGGCGCGTTCACGGGCTTCTTGGGCCCGCTTCAAGAGATGCTCGGGGATTTCAGTCATTGTGTGTCCTCGTTCCTGGGGTGCGCCCTACAGGGGACCGGAGATGCCGCCGTCTTTGCGGACTCGCCAGAAGTGAATAGCCATCATGATCACAGTTACGAACGGAAGCATGAGCACGTGCAGCACATACCATCTCAACAGGGTGTCGCTGCCGATCTCGACGCCGCCGAGCAGCACGAATCTCACTTGGTTACCGAACACTGGCGTGAAGCCCATCATGTTGGTTCCCACCGTTACCGCCCACAGCGCCAGTTGGTCCCATGGCAGCAGATAGCCGGTGAAGGAGAGCAGCAAGGTGAGCGTCAGCAGGATCACGCCGATGACCCAGTTAAATTCCCGAGGCGATTTGTAAGCGCCGTGATAGAACACGCGAGCCATGTGCAAGAACACCGAGAGCACCATCAGGTGGGCCCCCCACCGATGCATGTTTCTGACCAGCAAGCCGAACGTCACAGCAGAACGAAGCGTTTCCATGTCGGCGTAGGCCGCAGAGGCAGTCGGCCGGTAGAAGAACATCAGGAAGATGCCGGTGACAGTGAGCAAGATGAACAAGAAGAAGCTCAGGCCACCAAGGCACAGGGTGTAGCTGACCTTAACTGCGTGACGCTTCACTTTGACCGGGTGCAGGTGGTACAGCACCGAGTTCATGATCACATAGCTGCGGTTACGGGGACTGTCGTTGTAGCCCTTGCGAAAAATCGAACCCGGGCGGAAAATCGAGTTCCACGCCTGTGAACTCTGCGTTTTGTCAGCAAGGTCGCTTACGGCTGCTTTGACCTGGTCTGCTGATGGCGGTTTTGGTGCCACTCGCTTGGTCTCCTGTCAATCCTGATTCGGGGTCGGGCTAAAAACTGAGTTGAACTACGAACGGGTTACGCAAGCCGCATGCCATAGCCATAGCCATGGGTGCTCGTGCGCTGGTGCTGGTCGCCGACGGCTGCGGCATCGCCAAGCTTGCCGAGGATGATCACACCGGTCGGGCAGCGGTCTACGCAGAGGGCGCAGCGGGTGCAGACGTCGTCGTCGATGGTGAAGATCACGTGGTCGTTGGGGTCTTCGCCGGGCTGTTCGGTGCCAATGGCGTCGTCGATGGCGTCAGGGGTGACCATGTGGATGCATTTCCACGGGCAAATGTCGACGCAGCCTTCGCAGGTGATGCATTCGCTCTGGTCGATGTGAATGAACTGCTTTGGCTTGACGGCCTGCGACAGCCATGCGGCGTCGACTTCTTGCAGCACATAGTCGGTGCGGAATTCTGGAAGCGGCGGGTTCGCGTCGAGAACACCCATCAGACGCCCACCTTCTCGGCGGCTTTGACGATTGGTCGGCCGTAGCGGCTTTGTGATTCGAGTTCGGGTGCGGCGATCGTGTCGTCGCGCTTTTGCCACATCACGAACACTGCAATGTTGGCAACTAGGCCAACGCCATAGACGGCGACGGCGATCAGGTCCTTGAGCACGGCGTAGTGCATGTCGAACGGGAGGGCCCACTCGAGGATGCCTTGCGAGGAATCCCAGGGTGTGGTCCAACCAACCATGAACACGTCGGAGCGCCAGTTCAGTTCAGCTTCGGCAAAGGTAAGCCATTGATGAGGAACGGTGCCGTAGATCCAGAACAGCACCAAGAAGACGTAGGTGGCGCCCAGCATCGCCTCGCCCCAGGTCGCGACCTGATCGACGGGCCGCCGCTTCATGATCCAGAACACCGGAATGAGCGCAAGCATCGAGAGCACCCACGAAACCACGAAGGCGACGTTGAGGTACGGCGCTTGACGCCCGTCGACCGTGAAACCCACGAAAAGGGCAATCAACACGAAGAGACCGACCGTCGTCACAGAGAGGACGATCCAGAACTTGGTGATTGCACCGTCGATATAACGTTTCACAGTTCCTCGATATGTGATCTTGGACTTAAGAAGTGCACGCTCGTGAAGGTTCTCACAAGCGCAGTGTACAAAGCGCGGGCCACCGCAGACGAGTCCACCTGGCCTGTCTATCAGTGACACTTCCCACACACCAAGTATTTGGCGGCATTTATTGAAGAAATTCGGAAAGAAATTCCTGTTTGTGGGCCGGAGAGTTGGTGGTTGTTCCCGCCGCCCGTCTACAGTCGAAGCGGGCGCAGAAACGCGCCTTCTTTTCTGTCTCAGAAATTGTCTGTTTGAGCTGTTTTCGCTCTCAAACCGTTGGAGCCACGTTGACCGAAATCCCCGAGCACCTGCTCAAACGATCACGAGACGCCAAGCGAGCGGCGGGCCTCGACGTTCCCGCCGAAGCAGTTGCTGCTCCGACCGAGGCTCCAACCCAGTCGGCCAACGCTCCAGCGGTTGCCGGCGCGTCGGCTCCAGCCGTAGGCGCTCCAGTACCGATTCCGGCGTCAGAGCCGCCTCCGCCTGAGCCACCGAAGTCGCAGTGGGTCGCCAACGCCGAGGGCCGCAATAAGATCCCGTATTGGGTCATGCCGGTGCTGCTGTTCTTGCCGATTTGGCTCATCATGTATGTCGGAACCCTTGAAGATCCAACCCGAAGCGAGGGCGTGATCTTCGAAGGCGGCGAGGTCTACGCTGAACATTGTGCGTCGTGCCACGGGGCGGGCGGCGGCGGTGGCGTTGGGCCCGGCTTCAACAACGGTGCCATCATCGAGACGTTCAACCTGCTCGAGGCCCAGGTTGCGTGGGTTGTTCACGGCACCCAAGGATACGAAGACGCTGGGTTCACAACCTATGGCGATACCGAAAAGCCCCTTGGTGGCGACGGGGCGTTGATGCCCGCGTTTGGCGAAGAGCTGACCGTCGAAGAATTGGTCACCTCCGTGCTCTACGAGCGCATTGAGCTGGGCGGCTACACCGAAGAACTCGAGTTGGCCGAGCGTCTCTACGACAAGATCGAAAGCGGCGAACTCGACCTCGGCGAACACTTCGAAGAGGGCCCCGACGGCGATTTCGAAGAAGATATTGCGGAGATGTTCTCGCAAGTTCGAGAAGAACTGATAGCGATCGAAGGCGACCTCGCCTCCGGCGCCGGCGCCGGCGACGGCTGATCTAGCCAACAACTCAGCTCGTGAACATCGGGGTCAGACCCAGCTGTCCACGCGGTGTGAACATCGGGGTCAGACCCAGCTGTTCACGCGGCTGGCAGCCTTGTACACCATTGCAACTCAGTTAAGGTCCCGAGATGCACTTTCGTGGCCGCACCGACGGGCTGGTCCATTCCCCGATCGGCGAAGCATTTGGGCTGCTTGCGGCCCACACGCCAACCCGACCGCTGCTCAATCTGTCTCAAGCTGCGCCCAGCTTTGCTCCGCCAGCGGTCGTTGCTGACCGCATCGCCGCGGTTGCCTACGAAGAGTCTGGTGCCCGGTATGTGCCCCAAGAAGGCTTGCCTGCGCTGCGCGACGCGCTGGCTGCGGAACTGACCGAGGACTATCCCGGCTCAGTGGCCACCGACAATGTGATGATCACTGCTGGTTGCAACCAAGCGTTCTGCGTGATCGCTTCAGCAATGACCAGCCCGGGCGACAACCTGATCCTGGCGCTCCCCTACTACTTCAACCATGACATGTGGCTCGAAGTCGAGGGCGTCGAACGCCGCCACCTGGCACCAGGCGCTGACATGTTGCCAACGGCCGCCTCGGCCGAAGCGCTGATCGATCACCGCACACGCGGCATCGTGCTGGTGTCGCCAGGCAACCCCAGCGGAGCGACTTTGCCGCCGGCGCTGTTGGCCGACTTCGCTGACCTGTGCGTCGAGCACGACATCATGTTGGTGCTCGACGAGACGTATCGTTCGTTCCGAGGCACCGACGCGCCTGCTCATGACTTGTATTCCCGCGCCGACTGGGCCGCCAATCTCGTCACGCTGCACAGCTTTTCCAAGGATCTTGCGATCCCCGGTTACCGGGTTGGTGCTGCAGTTGGTGCGCCCGCTGCACTCGCCGAGGCCATGAAGATCGTTGACTGCGTTGCGATATGTGCGCCCCGAATCGGCCAGGAAGCAGCGCTCGCCGGCCTACTGCAAGCTGGCGAATGGCGGGCCGAACAAGCGGGTCGAATCGCAGAGCGCCATGCCCAATTCGTTGCGGCCATGTCAAGCCGCCCCGGCGGCTACGAACTGGTCAGCAGCGGCGCGTACTTCGGCTGGGTCCGTCACCCGCACCCCAACAGGCCAACGATCGACGTGGTCGCTGATCTGCTGCACACCAAAGACATTTTGGTGATCCCAGGCACCGCGTTCACGCCAAACGATGAACAGATGCTGCGAATGAGCTTCGCTAACCTGTCCGAGGCCGAAATTCCCGAGCTCGCAGCCCGTCTCGCTGAATAGCTGCGTTTCATTGCTGTACCGTTCCGCCCAGCAACCCGAAGGGTTGCTGTCGGCAGTTCGCCGGACACGGGTGGCGCTTCTCAGGCACGCCTACGTGTACACCCCTAGTTGTGTTCAGGGGTGAACACCTATGCTCCGACAGCTACGCCACGTATTGTTTGCGCGGTGTCGCGAGTGGAACTTCCCAGTCGGCGGGCATGGCGGCAAAGTCGAAGAACGGAGCTTCGTCGCCGTCGGCCACTGCGTCCTCGATCTGGTCGTAGAACCCTTTGCCCGTCTCCGCCGCAAACGTGATCGCTACTTCTTCTTCGGAGTCGCCGGCCTGGGGGCGTTGACAGTACTCAGGGAAGCTCGCTTCAGCGGCGTCACCCTCTTCGTAGCCACGAGCGAACATCTGCTTGAGGACACCGAAGCCGTCGTTGCGCACCAGGACCTCGCCGCGCGGCGTGCCCCCGTTGGCCTGCAAGTGGGCAACGAACTTGTCGAGGTTGTTAGTGTCATAGGCCACGTGTTGGCACGAGTGGTCGCCGTGGCGTTCGACAAACTTGGTCACCTGTGATTTCTTCGCCCGATCGATGCCTTCGATGAGCGCAATACCGAATTCGCCAAAGTCGATGCACCAGATCTTCATTGATGAGTCGGGATCGTCGGGGCGTACGTCGTCGATGCGGTTGATGAGCGTGCCGCCTTCGATTTCGATGTGAAACCAGGCCCACTGCTCGATCCGGCCGTGATCACAGGCGTACGTGATGTGATCAACCTTCTTGAGATGAGACATATTCAGATTCCTTTGGGGCGGGGAGGTGTTGGTTGAGAGATGATGCTGTGGAAGTAGCCGCCGACCTCGTCGAGAACGTGGTCGAGCGAATCGGCACAGAAGAGCACCGGTTGAAAGTGATGAATGTCATAGGGAGTTGCGAGCATGGCGTCGATGTCGAGCGGTCGAATATCAGCGTGTTCGGCGAACCATCCGAGCTCACCGGGTGAGCTGAGCAGCCCGGCGCCATATGCCTTGGGGCCGTGCGCAGTATCGGTTGTGGCGGCGACGACGCCGAACTCGATCGAATACCAGAATGCTGCTGCGATCTCGGACAGCTTCGCGGGGTCGGCGATCGATGCGCGGCCTGCCAGCTGGTGCAGTTCAGCAAGCCGAGGTTCCATCAGCGAATGGGCATGGCCGCCGATCTCGTGGAGTACGTCGGGCTCAGGTGTGTAGCCCGGATCGCCGGACCAGCGAATGAACTGGGTCGACGGAAAGACCCTCTTAGCCAGCGCCCCGAAGAAGTCGAGACCGCTCACTGTGCCGGGCACGGACGCGAACCGAAAGCCTGTTTCGGCGAAGACACGCTCAGACACGAGCGAGAGCTGCGGGATCTCGTTTTGGGGCAGACCGAGTTGTTGGCGTGCCGCGACCAATTCGCGTGCGGCGTAGCGTTCCCAGATCGGAACGAGCTGCTTCTGTGCTCTCGCCCAGGTTTGATGTTCGCCGTCGCGATAAGCGATCTCGCACGGGATCGCTCCGACGCCGGTGGACTGTGCTGCGAGCTCGGCTTGGCGCGCCCGATACTCGCCAGGCACTTCTCCAGGTGCATACGATGAGACCAACACAGGAACATTTTGGCCTAACAAGCATGGTCAGATGGAAAAGTTGGATATATCTAGACATACGTATCACATCAGGCGTTTCCACAGTACATTCGTTCGAATGATAGACCTCGACGATGTCGATCGGCAGATGATCGACGGGCTACGCGCTGATGGCCGCCGCACCGCTCCGCAACTCGCCGCCGACATCGGCATCGGCCGAGCAACGGCCTACAACCGGCTTGATCGCCTCATCGACGAGGGAGTAATTACTGGTTTCATGGCCAGAGTCGACCCAAATGCCGTTGGCCAGACCGTGGCTGCGCTGGTGCTGGTCAATGTCGAGCAGGGGCGGTGGCGCGACATGCACGCCGATCTGCAGGCGCTGCCTGGTGTTGAATGGCTCGGCGTAACCGCTGGTCAGTACGACTACGCGTTAATCGTGCGAGCTGATTCGCTCGACCATCTGCGCGACGTTGCGCTGCAAGAGATCCAACAGTTCGAAGGAGTGCGATCTGCTCAGACGATCGTGCTTCTCGACGAAGTCGATCAACGCCATCGTCCATTGTGGCCATAGACCCGCGGCACCGTCGATCGCCATTGGTTAATCTTCGGTCGACAGATCCGTTCGAGACGAGAGGTTGATGGCGACTACCACCGACGAAAACCACCGCATCTACACGACCAGTTTCGCAAGTGTCTATCCCCACTATGTGACCAAGGCGAGAAAAAGGGGCGCACCAACGCCGAGGTCGACGAGATCATTCGATGGCTCACCGGTTACTCCCCCGCCCGACTCGGGTCGCCGTTTGGGGCGGCCAGCACCACGATCTTGTGCTGTACGCGCTCGTCCGCAACGACTTCACCATTGTCGACGTCTCCGAAATGCGATGAGTCCGTGTTAGGTAACGACGAGTTGAGAGCGTTCGGCACCGACGGGTACATCGTTGTTCGTGGCGTGGTCGCTGAGTCGGACTTGGTCCAGCTGGATCACGAGGTCGACGATCTGGTGGCTCGAAAGCCACCGCCAGCAGGCAAGGTCGGCTTCCATCACTATTTCGAACATCCGTCATCGCTACCGGTCAGCGATCGTGTTCTACGCGAGTCCGGCGTGTTGTCGCTGGCAAACGAGTTGGTTGCGCCGCTGTCGATGGACGTGGCATTCGATCACATCCAAGTCGCCACCAGCATTCATGGGTGGGATCACGCACCAGGCGGAGGCCATATCGACGGCTACGGAATCGCCGGGCAGACCAAACCGGCAACGTTCACGCTGCTTGCGGGCGTGTACCTCGGCGACGAGTCCGCGGGCGGCCGAGGCAACCTGTGGGTGTGGCCCGGTTCGCACCTTGGACACGAGCGGCTGTTCCGTGAGCGGGGCATCGATGCGTTGATGGACGCGCAATCGATGGGCGGCCATGCGTGCATGCTCGAACCGGCGCCAGAACTCGGCACTGGAGAACCCGTGCTTGCGCAGCGGGGCGACGTGGTGTTCGCCCACTATCTGCTCGCCCACAACCAGAGCGGGAACATGTGGAACCCGCTGCGTAGGATCGTCTACTACCGATTGACTGCGAATGGCCACCGACAGCGGTGGGCCGAAACCCAGACGAACGCACTGCTTGAGTACGCACCCGTGCAAGCCGCACTGCGCTGAGCCGGACGGTCGCCGGGCCGACCTGAGCTTGCTAAAGGATCTGCCCGCCTGGTCCCACTGTGGTGTTGAGGACCCGATGGTCCTCGTCGGGACCAAGCTGATCGATGCTTCGATTCTCGGTGATCCAATCGAATCCGTCGCTGTCGATGACGTAGCTATCGCTCGCGTCAGCGGACCTCGCAATGCAGCGGCGCCTTCGTTCGCCGTGGTCGCACCTCACCCAGATCAAGTCCACGTCGGCACCCACGTCGCCGGCTGCTTCTCGCACTGCATCACGATCAGCTCGATTCCAAAACGCCAGATCGAGCACGGCGTCGGTGCCGGCCGCAATAACTTGGGGCCAGAAACGCATGATCTGCGCCACCATCGCCTCGACCACCACCCAATCGGCATCGACCCGGCTGCCGCCTGCAGCAATCGTCCATTCATCGAGCGACAGGCGAACAGCGCCAGACTCTTCGAGTTGGCGCGCCAACGTGGTCTTGCCTGCGCCCACTTCGCCGAAGAGCATCGATACCTGAGCCATGCAGCGATTGTTCCACGGCGGCCGCTTCACCGCGCGACGCACTTCTGGCTGCCGCTCTGCAATCTTGTTTGTAAGCTCGTCCACCTTGTCGAGGACTGGGTTTCGGCCTTGCGCGAGGTTGGGCGTGTGCTTGCGCCGGACAGTTCGTTCGTCTTTTCGACTCATCATCCGACCATGGACTGGAGGCTTCATAGCCCCCAGGACTACTTTGCAAAGAAACAGTCAACGGACTGCTGGACGAAGCAGTGTGTCTCGTTCGATGTCACGTACTGGCGTCGTTCGTTGGCCGAGATCAGTCGAGAGATTGAACAGGCCGGCTTCGTGATCAACTCGATCGCCGAACCCATGCCAGACGAGTCGCTTGCATCGGTTGAACCTAAAACGCACGACTACCTGACGACGCATCCACACTTTCTCTTCTTTCGAATCAGTCCCGCAGCCAAACATGGAAGTTGACAAGGTTGCTCGAACCGAGGCGGGATACGACTCGGTCGCCGCTGACTACGCCGTGAGGGCATCGGTACGGTTGCCCGAGGCACAGGCGTTCACCGACCGCTACGTGGATTTGCTGCCGCAGTCGAGCGTGATCCTTGATCTGGGATGTGGGCCCGGCGAAGATCTCAGCCGCCTTGCGTCGGCTGGCCACCGACCGATCGGCCTCGATCGATCATCGAAGGCGCTGGCGCTGGCCCAAGGCTATTTCGTTCCACCAAGTTGGGCTCCCGGTGCCCGATACGTAGATGAGCGTCCGCGTCGTTTCTGGATGCTTGAGCGCGGCCAGTAGCCCAAGGTACGCGCCCCACGAGTGGCCGAGAACAATCCATGGTTCTTGGACCTCCAACGATGCCTTCATGTTCTGGAGGTCCTGTATCGCGACGTCGAGGCCATAGTCGGCGGCCGACGCCGAACGCCCGCAACCACGCTGATCCCATTGGTGAACACGAAACGACCTGCGCAGCGGAGCGGCGAGCCCGTCAAAGTAGTCCCATAATCCGGGACCACCGTGACACATCACTATCGGCAGACCGGTGCCATCGACCGACCTCCAGAACGCTGCCTCCGTTAACTGGTGACTCATTCAAGATAGGCGGCCAGAGGTGGGGCTGGCACGCAAACCGTGTGCGCCAAAGAAGAAGCGCCGTCTCTTCGGCCGCAGCTAACGGTCTGCCAAAACCACGTTTCTAGAGGGTGGTGGCTACTTCGGCGGCGGCGGCGATGGTTTGGTCGATGACTTCGTCGGTGTGCACGGTTGACACGAAGATAGCTTCGTAGGGTCCGGGCGCGAGTGCGATGCCGCGCTCGAGCATTCCGTGGAAGAACTTCCTGTAGATGCCGTTTTCGGCGGCGGCTTGGGCCTCGTCGAAGTTCGTCGGTGCGGTGTCGGTGAAAAAAATGCCGAGCAGCGAGCCGACCCGGGGGACGACCACGGCAATACCAGCATCACCAAAGACGGATTCGAGACCGGTTGCGAGTCGGGTGGCAGTTGCTTCGAGCTTGGCGTAGGCCTCGTCGGTCAGCTGGTCCAACATGGCGAGACCGGCAGCGGTTGCCAGCGGGTTCCCGCTGAGCGTGCCGCCTTGATAGACGCCACCAAGTGGAGCAATGCTGGCCATAACCTGGCGCGAGCCGCCATAGGCACCTACCGGCAGACCGCCACCGATTACCTTGCCGAAGCACCAGACATCGGGTTGCACGCCGAACCATTCACTGGCGCCACCCCGACCAAGCCGGAAC
>Ga0209831_1000300_pt1 | contig 48100 bp, 43 predicted proteins | sample Maine_Asex4_meta_FD_187451 | JGI IMG/M metagenome (GOLD analysis project Ga0209831, IMG submission 187451) | Marine algal microbial communities from Maine, USA - Maine_Asex4_metaG (SPAdes) (version 2) | ecosystem: Host-associated > Algae > Red algae > Unclassified | place: Maine, USA | collected... | reverse complement strand
TGGGGCGCCTTAACCTGTCCGAGCTGAAGACTCGACGGTCCGCGCGAGCCCGAGCCCGAGCGGGGGCGTAGTCCGGTTTCGGCGCTGGGGCGCCTTAACCTGTCCGAGCTGAAGACTCGACGGTCCGGCCGAGCCCTAGCGGCGGGGGCGTAGTCCGGTTTCTAACCCGAAGCGGAGCGGAGATATACCGAGCGGTGCGATACCGCTAGGTTGGGCGCATGAGTTTTGAGAACGCCAAGCAGTTGTTCACGACGGTTACCAAAGACGGAAGGTCGATTCTGTCGATCGAGCCTTACGACGTGCCTGAACCGCTCGAGCACGAAGTCGTGGTGCGGATGGAAGCGGTTCCCATCAACCCCTCTGACCTGGGGCTGCTGACGTCGGCGGCGTCCATGGACACGGTCCGCTCCGAAACCGTCGATGGCCACCCTGCCTTGGTCGCTGACATCGAACCGGCGCGGCAACGCATGTTCGCGGGTCGAGCTGGCAAGAAGCTGGCTGCTGGCAACGAAGGCGCGGGCACGGTGGTTGCGGCCGGTTCCGCTGACGACGCCCAGGCGCTAATGGGCAAGGTTGTGACCATCGTCGGCGGCGAGATGTATCGCACCCACCGACTCATGCCCGCAAAGATGTGCGTGCCGCTTCCCGACGGTGCCCCCGCCAAGGAGGGCGCATCGCTGTTTGTCAACCCCATGACGGTCCAAGGTTTCCTCAACACCATGCGCGCCGAAGGCCACGAGGGCCTGATTCATACCGCCGCAGCGTCGAACCTCGGGCAGATGCTGGCCAAGTTATGCGTCAAAGAGGGTGTGCCGCTGGTCGCGATCGTGCGGTCCGATGAGCAGAAGAAGATCTTGACCGATCTTGGGCTGACCTATGTGTTGGACAGCTCCAAGGATGACTTCATGGAAAAGCTTGTCGATGCGCTCGCAGAAACCGGTGCGACCCTTGGCTTCGACGCCATCGGTGGCGGAAAGATGGCCAGCCACATCCTCACGGCAACCGAACGAGCTGCCGCCAAGCGGGGTGCAGAATTCAGCGTGTACGGCTCCACGACCAACAAGCAGGTGTACATCTACGGCCGCCTTGACATTGGCGAGACCGTTCTGGGCAGCGGCTTCGGGTTGTACTGGGGCGTCGGCGGTTGGCTGCTGACCCCGCACCTCGAAGAGGTTGGCACCGAGCGCATGATCGAAATGCGCATGTATTGCGTCGAGGAGCGCAACGGTATATTCCGCAGCGACTACTCGAGCGAGATCAGCCTGATGGACATGATCGATCCAGAAATCGCCAAGGCCTACGAGAAAAAGGCCACCGGCGAGAAGGTGCTCGTGAATCCGTCGCTGTGACACTGCGATGTCGGTGTGGCCGCGACCGCCAGCGAGACGGGTAACGTATCTCGGTGAATCGCACTCTTGTTCTGTGTAAGCCCGATGCCGTCGAACGCCGCCTGGTTGGCGAAGTCGTGCGTCGTTTCGAGGTCAAAGGCCTGTCAGTTGTTGCCATGCGCATGCTGACGATCGATGCCGACCTTGCGGGCCAGCATTATGCCGAGCACGTAGGCAAACCTTTCTACGATGGGCTGGTTGAGTTCATCGGCCGTTCGCCGGCGGTTGCGTTGGTGCTCGAGGGCACCGACGACACCTGGTCGATGGTTCGCAATCTGATGGGCGCTACAAATCCGGCCGAGGCCGCTCCTGGCACCATCCGTGGTGACCTGGGTACGTTGTTCACCGAGAACCTCGTCCATGGGTCAGATTCGGCTGAGTCGGCGGCTCGCGAGATTGCGCTCTTCTTCCCTGATTTGGGATAGGCGCCAGCTCCGAACTGGGCGCATGGCGTCGGTTTTTACCTCCATGTCAAGCGCAGTAATCGCTGTGGCTGAAGAGGCCAGTGTCGACAATGGGGTCTGTGAGGCGTCTAATTGTTGCAGTTTCTTTACAGAACGGCCATATCCTGGCATGGTGTCCGGATGCGACGGCGCAACTACGCGCACACTAGTATTGACCGCACAGCAGTGACCCCTACCCGATCGAATTCGCCCGAACGATGAGCAAGCTCTTCAACAGCGTTGCCGGCCTCGTGAGCCGAGACATGGCCGTAGACCTCGGTACCGCCAACACGCTCGTGTATGTGCGGGGCGAGGGCATCGTGCTCGACGAACCGTCGGTGGTTGCCGTCAACGTGCACGATGGCAAGGCGCTCGCAGTAGGCCACGACGCCAAGCGCATGATCGGGCGCACACCAAACCACATCCAAGCCATTCGCCCACTCAAAGACGGCGTCATTGCTGACTTCGATGTGTGCGAGCGCATGCTGCGTCACTTCATCCAAAAAGTGCACCCGAGTCGCTTCGCTAAACCCCGCATGGTGATCTGCGTTCCGTCGGGTATCACCGGTGTCGAAAAGCGCGCTGTGCAAGAAGCCGCAGAATTTGCGGGAGCTCGCCGTCCAGCCTTCATTATCGAAGAGCCCATGGCGGCCGCAATTGGCGCCGGCCTGCCGGTGCAAGAACCCGCCGGAAACATGATCGTTGATATTGGTGGTGGCACCACCGAAGTCGCGGTCATCTCACTTGGTGGCGTGGTTGTGAGCCGTTCGGTTCGCGTCGGTGGCGACGAGCTCGACAACGCGATCATGCAGTACGCCAAGAAGGAACACGGCCTTGTGCTGGGCGAACGCACCAGCGAAGACGTCAAGCTTGCGCTCGCATCAGCATGGCCCCTGCACGAAGAAATGTACGCCGAAGTACGCGGTCGCGACCTCGTGACCGGCCTGCCGAAAACAGTCGTCACGTCCACAATCGAGGTCCGCGAGGCAATCCAAGAACCTGTCTCGTCGATCGTCGACGCAGTCAAGGTCACACTTGATAACACGCCACCTGAGCTTGCCGCCGACATCATGGAACGCGGCATCATGCTCGCCGGGGGCGGCGCCCTGTTGGCCGGGCTCCCACAACGACTCCACAACGAAACCGGAATGCCGGTCATGGTTGCCCCCGACCCGCTGTACGCAGTGGCGCTGGGCTCTGGACAGACGCTCGAAGAATTTGATGCCCTTAAGGACGTTTTATTCTCGTCGGCGCACGACTGAGCGCACCTGCGAGCTGCCCTGGCAGCTTGTGACCCATGTCGGTTCTTGATCCGCGTCGTAGACGCCGTACCACGCTTATCTTGTTGCTGCTGACTTCGATCACGCTGCTGTCGCTCGACTACCAGGGTTTTACACCCTTGGACCGCGTGCAATCGGCGGTGCGAGGTCTCGTTGACCCGCTTGCCGATAGTTCTGATTCGGTGACATCACCAATCACAAACGCCTGGCGTGGCCTGACCGAGTTCGATGACCTCGAAGACGAGAACGCCCGACTCAAAGATGAACTTGCCGCGATGCAGGGCACAGCTATCCAGTCAAACGCGGCCGAGGACTCACTTCGCAAACTGCTCGAAGAGCTCGAGATTGACTATGTCGGCGGCGCTGACCGACTGGTCGGGCAGGTCGTTGACCGCCCCGGCAACTTCGAGAGTTACGCAGTCGAGATTGACAAGGGGTCCAGGGACGGCGTCAGAGTCGGGCAACCAGCAGTGTCGAGCGCCGGACTCGTTGGCAAGGTCAGCGAGGTCCAAGAGAATTCGAGTCAAGTGCGCCTACTTCACCAACCTGACTTCCGTGTCGGAATCCGAGTAGTGGGCACCGGCGAAGTCGCACTCGCCCAGGGTCAAGGTCTGGGCCAACCGCTCTTGGTCACCGAGGGCATCACCGAAGAAACAGCGATCGAGGTTGGCGATGCCGTCGTGACCAGCGGCATCGAAGGAAGCTCATATCCGCCCGATGTGCCAGTCGGTGTGGTCTCGGCGGTGGAGTTCGACCAGCGACTACTGAAGCAAGAGATCAGCGTTCGCCCCGTGGCCGAGCTCGAAAATCTTCGGTTCGTGACGATTATTTTGTGGACGGTTGATGGAGACTCGACCCCATGAGATCTGCCTGGACGCTTCGTGTGGGCCTGATTGCTCTCCTCGTGCTGGTGCTACACCTCGACGTGTCACCTGACCTGCGGGTCGCAGGGGTCGCCGCAGAACTTCCGCTTGGTCTGACGATCGCAGCTGGGCTCACCGGTGGCGTCGAACGGGGCGCCTACTTCGGCTTCTTCTTCGGCTTCGTCGTCGACCTCTTCTTTTTCACGCCAATTGGCTTGCGGGCGTTGGTTTTCGGCGCCATTGGTTGGCTCGCAGGGCACCTCTTCCTCGACCGAGTCGAAGAGTCCCCGCTCGTATCGGCTCTGGCCGTGGGAGCTGGCACAGCTGTTGGTCTTGTAGCGTTTGTCGGTCTTGGCGTGGCGCTGGGCGAAACCGCACTTCTCGAGTCGCCAATTGCTCGCATCGTCCTGATCGGATCGCTGATCAATGCCGTGCTTGCCGCCTTGTTCATGATCGTGGCGCATTGGATGTGGGCAGTCGACCCGCTTGGCCGTCGGCGGTTCTTGACATGACCGACCAATCGCCGCTGCGGCTAGCGATGCTCGGCATCTTGGTGTTCGGACTCTTTGCTTCGCTGTTCACCCGGTTGTGGTACCTGCAGGTCGCGAGCGAGCAGCGAGTCGAGGCCCAAACCGTTGCTCGCGAGAACCTGTTTCGCACGGTGTACACATCGGCGCCTCGGGGTCGGGTGCTTGACCGCAACGACAATGTGCTGATCGACAATCGACTCGTGAACGAGGTTGTTATCGACAAGTTCACGCTCAACGAATCGTTGCCGGGCGAGTCGGCCAAGCGGGAATTTTCGATCAAACTTGCTCGCGAAATCAGCGACGCAGGCCAGCTCATCAAGGCGGTCGATATCGAAGACGCCCTAGCTGATCAGCGCTACAGCCAATTCGATGTTGTGCCGATCGCAACCGATGTTCCCGAACAGTTCTCCATATTGATCGGCGAACGAGTCGATGACTTTCCGGGGGTATCGGTTCGTAAAACCAATGTCCGCTTCTATCCCTATGGAGCGCGGGCTTCGCACCTGCTGGGATATGTGGGTGCGATCAACGCCACAGTGTTCGCCCAGGTCAAGGACAGCCCCAAGCTGTATCAGCCGACCGACGAGATCGGTATTGCTGGGGTCGAAGCGAGCTTCGAGGACATCCTTCGTGGCACCCCGCAAGTCGAACAGATCGAGGTCGATGCTGCCGGGGAACGCATCGCCACCGTCAGCCGGAGCGACGCCGTCCCCGGTAACGACGTGCGCCTCACAATTGACATCAACCTCCAGGCCCTGGTCGAGGAAGAGCTCGCCGACGGCATTAGGGCGGCCCGTCAGGAACTCGACGAGAGCGACAAAGCGAACATCGTGCCGTACAACGCACCGGGGGGAGCGATGGTCTTGCTCGACCCCGACGGCTCGCGCGTGCTGGCTATGGCGTCGTATCCCGCCTATGACCAGCGCATCTTCTTGAATGGGATTAGTGCACGCGAGTTTGCGCTGCTCCGCGAGGACGACGATGCGCCACTGTTGGACCGCGCCAGTGCGGGCTCATATGCACCGGGTTCGACATTCAAACTCATCACCGCGTACGCGGCGCTCGATAGCGGGCTCCTTGGTAACCGGGGCTATCTCAAGCGAAGCCAGTTCCTGGTCGACACCGGCACGTGGACGATTCCGGGCTGCACCGGGCCCGGTTGCACGCTTCGCAACGCAAGCAACAAGGACTTGGGGGCGGTCGACCTCGAGGAAGCGATCACGCAGTCGAGCAACGTGTTCTTTGGTCAGCTCGGCTACCAGTTCAATGTGCGTCAGGGTTTTCAATCCGCCCAGTTGATCGACGTCGCAGCCGATTTCGGCTACGGATTGGGCTACTCCGCGATTCCCGGGAGCATCACCGGCGACTTGCCCGAGCCCGAGACGGCGGGTCAGGGCGCCAATATGGCTGTTGGGCAGGGCTTTGTGATCGCCACGCCGCTCCAGATCGCCAATTCGTATGCGGCACTTGCGAACGGTGGCACCGTGTACTCGCCGATGCTGGCCGAAGCGAGCATCGATGCAGTGACCGACGAGGTGCTGATCGATTTCAAGCCACGCGTCATCACCGAGCTGTACATGCCCGACGAGTTCTATGATCCGCTCATTTTGGGTCTCGCCGGAGTTACCGCAAGTGAGAAAGGCACCGCTCGCGAGGCCTTCGAAGACTTTCCGCTGAGCCGGTTCCCTGTGCTTGGAAAGACCGGCACGATCGAGGTGTTCGGCAAACAAGACAGCGCTGCATTTGCCGCCTTTGGTCCGTGGCCGAACCCGCAGTACGCGGCAGTTGTTTACGTCGAGGAGGCTGGGCTGGGTGGCGACTCGGCTGCGCCGGTGGTAGCCGCCGTGTTCGAACGGATCGCGAGTGGCGATATCGACGTGGTCAAGACTGAAGCCGAGGCCGATGAGCTGATCAGCGAGGCCGAGGCGATCGCCACCGAAGAAGCCCGACTGCAGACCGAAGCCGAAGCTGCCGAAGCAGCTGTTGCCGAGCAAGCCGCTGCGCTCGCGGCCGAGACTCAGGCGGAACTGGACGCAGCCCGTGCTGCAGAGAACCCGGACGGCGAAGATCCATTTGCCGTCATGGTGCCCGGTGCCGACGACGACGTTGGGCTCGCACCTGAAGGCGACGTGCTGATTTTGGTGCCTGACGAAGACGACGAGACTGGCGGAGGCTGACATGACGGCAACCCTCGAGACCTCAACTTCGTTGAACCCACGCAGCGATCCGGCATCGCCGTGGTGGCACATCGATATCTCGCCAATTCTGGCGACCCTGGGGCTGGCGATCATCGGGCTGTTTGCGATCTACTCGGCGTCGCGCGGTCGTGATCCCGACAACTACGAGACCCTTCTGGTCGAGCGGCAGGGTCAGTTCATCGCGATCGGTCTGGTGCTGGTGGTGGTCATAGTTTTCTTCGACTATCGCTGGCTGCTCCGGCTGGCGCCGCTTGCGTTTCTGGGCAGCGTGGCACTGCTGTGTCTCGTGCTGGTGGCCGGAACCGAGGTCAACGGTGCAAAATCGTGGTTTCAGGCTGGCCAGGTTCGGGCGCAACCATCGGAGTTCGCCAAGATCGGACTCATCGTCGTGGTTGCGGCCTTGCTCAGTCGCAACACCTCGGGCGGGTTGCCGCTCTCGTCGCTGGTGCTGATCATCTGCACCGCATGTGTGCCGATCGGCCTCGTCGTGCTTCAGCCCGACATCGGCACCGCAATGGTGTTTCTTGCCATCACTGCTGCGATGTTGATGGTTGGGCGAGCTGAGGCTCACCACCTGTTCTTCTTGATCGTGGTTGCGGCATTGGCGATTGGGCTGCTCATGAACTCGACCCTGCTCGAGGACTATCAAAAATTGCGGCTCGAGTCCTTCATCGACCCGGCAGCAAACACCCAAGCATCGTTCAACCAGAATCAGGCGCAGATCGCCATCGGTAACGGAGGCATCACCGGCACCGGGTTCGGCGAGGGCACGCAAACCAAGTCAGGGCTCGTGCCGGAGCAGCAGAACGACTTCATCTTCACCGTGATCGGCGAAGAGTACGGCTTCGTCGGCGGCAGCGCCGTGCTGCTGTGTTTCGCCTTGTTGTTGTGGCGGCTCTATCGGATTGCCCGGTTGGCCGGTGACTCATTTGGCGCGTATCTGGTCACGGGCGTATTCGCGATGTTTGCATTCCAGATGTTCCAGTCGATTGGCATGACGATGGGCATCATGCCGGTCACCGGCATCCCATTGCCGTTTGTGTCATCGGGCGGTTCGTCGGTGATCACCTCCTACATCGGGGTGGGCATTGCGCTGTCGGTGCACATGCGAAGGTTCACTGCTGGCATCGACGCCGAGGTCGGACAACTCGCCTAGCGCAGCACCCGTTGTCGCCATCATGCAACCGGCCCGTGGGGCCAAAGCTCTGAGATAAACGGCTACTTCATGCGCATCGGCTGGTCAAGAAGTCAAAGAGCATCGGTGGCCGATGCTGGCGGGGCTATCCTTGCCGGAATGTCATCGTCGCTTTGGGACCAACTCGAGCCACTGCTCGCCCGTGTCGAAAAGCCGGCCCGCTATATCGGCTGCGAAGACGGCGCGATCACGCCCGAATACAGCGAAGGCGTCGTGTCGTGGCTCATGGCTTACCCCGACACCTATGAGATTGGCTTGCCGAACCAGGGCCTGCAGATCTTGTATGAAATCGTCAACGAGCGAGACGATGCGGTGGCCGAGCGTTCCTATGCGCCGTGGACCGACCTCGAAGCCGAACTGCGGGCCCACAACCTGCCGCTGTTCTCGGTCGACACCCACCGGGCTGCCAGCGACTTCGACGTCATTGCGTTCAATCTGTCATCCGAGCTGGTGTACACCAATGTGCTCAACTGCATCGACCTGGCCGGTGTGCCCGTGCGTAGCGACGAGCGCGATCACACCGATCCAATCATCGGCGCGGGCGGCCACGCGACCTTCAACCCCGAGCCGATGGCCGATTTCTTCGACTGGGTTGGCTTGGGCGACGGCGAAGAAATCGTTGGCGATGTCACCGAAGTGGTCAAGGCGTGGAAAGACTCCGGCAGCACCGATCGCCAAGACGTGCTGCGCGCCATGGCCAAGATCGAGGGTGTCTATGTGCCTTCGATGTACGACGCGACATTCGAAGATAACTCCACCGGCACGGCCAAGCTCACCGCAATGACACCTCGCTTCAGCGATGTACCCGAGGTCGTAGAGAAGCGAACGATTGCCGACCTAGCCGACTGGCCCTATCCCAAGAACCAGCTCGTACCACTGACCGAGGTCGTGCACGACCGCCTCAGCGTCGAAGTCTTCCGGGGCTGCACTCGCGGCTGCCGATTCTGCCAAGCGGGCATGATCACCCGACCAGTTCGCGAACGTCCCGCCGATCAAGTACGCACCATGATCCAAGACGGCCTGCGCCGCACTGGCTACGACGAGGTCGCACTCACGTCGCTTTCCACCGCTGACTTCAGCGGCATCGTCGACGTCGTCAAAGACACCGTCAACGACGACTCCATGGGTTGCGCCGATGTGTCGGTATCGCTGCCAAGCCTGCGAGTCGATGCGTTCACCGTTGGCATCGCCGCCGAGCTCACACGCGGTCGTCGCTCGGGTCTGACCTTTGCTCCCGAAGCTGGCACCTGGCGCATGCGCCAAGTGATCAACAAGCTGATCACCGAAGAAGATCTCTATGCCTCGGTCGAGGGCGCTTTCTCACAAGGCTGGCGACGAGTCAAGCTGTACTTCCTGACCGGCCTACCGACCGAGACCGACGAAGACACTCTCGGCATTGCCGAACTCGGTCGTCGGTGTGTCGAGATCGGCCGCAAGTACAACAACTCGGCTTCGGTCACGGTTTCGGTCGGTGGTTTCGTGCCCAAGCCGTTCACGCCGTTTCAGTGGTTTGGCCAAAACACTATCGAAGAACTGAACCGCAAGATCTACTTGTTGCGCGACGAGGTCAAGAAGACCAAGGGCCTTCAGATGAAGTGGCACGACCCCAAGGCGACATTCGTCGAAGGAATGTTGACCCGTGGCGATCGACGCCTCGGACCCGTTATTGAACAGGTGTGGCGCGAGGGCGGCACGTTCCAAGAGTGGAGCGAGCACTTCGACGTCACCAAATGGGAAGACGCGATGGCGAGCCATGAGCTCGACGTCGAATTCTTCACCTACCGGCACCGAGAAGAAGACGAAGTCTTTCCCTGGGATCACCTCAACGCCGGACTTCACAAGGACTTCCTCTGGCACGACTGGCGCGATGCGCTGAACGAAGTCGGGCTCGAGGATTGCCGGTGGACGCCCTGCTATGACTGCGGCGCGTGTACCGGTTACGGAATCGAACATGTAGTTGCGTCTGCGACGCCTCCTGCGGGCGGCAGCCAGGGCACCGGCCAAGATCTTGCCAAAGGTCACGAGGTCTCGGTCGAACTACTTGGTCGACCCTTGAGCGTTTCGTGATCGACCAGCACCGCAGCCGGCCAAGCCGTCGGCAGAGCTGTCGTTGGTCACAAGCGCAACGCCGGGCGGTTCAATGAGCCCGGTTCGCAAGCCGCAGGCTCGTCTACGGTACTCCAAGGTAGGCAAACTGCGCTTTACAAGCCACCGCGACATGGCTCGTATCTGGGAACGATCAGTACGTCGGCTCCAGCTGCCGATTGCGTACAGCGAGGGCTTTTCGCCCCGCGCGAAACTGTCGTTCGGACTTGCGCTGCCGACCGTGTTTGAATCACATGCTGAATTCGTCGATCTGACATTCAATGAACTCATCGAGGTCGACCCACTACCAGCACAACTGACCGAGGTGCTTCCCATAGGCATAACGGTCACGGGCGCAACCGCGCTCGAAGGTAAAGTTCCCTCGCTGCAGGAGTGCGTCGAGGCAACAAGCTGGTCACTGTTTGTCGACGGTGACCTCGACGAGCTACAGGCATGGTCCCAGGACCTGCTTGTCGCCGACGAATTGCTCGTTACACGCGAGCGCAAGGGCAAAAGCAGTACCGACGACGTGCGTCCGGCCGTGTTGGCCGTCGACGTGCGGTCAAATAGCGACACCGATGTGCCGGCTGCTGTTGAAATCTACGCCGAACTGGCGACCAAGCCCCGAGCGCTTCGACCACTCGAGCTACTCGACATCAATACGCCGAATCTCACGCTCAAGCGTGGCCGGCGCGTCAACCAATTTATTACGCCTGTGGGCGCCCGACTCGATCCGCTCGAGATCGGTGCAGCAGCCCAGGCGGTGCATGACATGAGTTGTGCATCATGAGAAGGGAATTCAACTATGTCGGACTCATCTGGGTCAGAGACATCACGATCTGCAGGATCTTCGTCTGAAGGAAATGCAGGCGGCCGAAACAGCCGCAACCGAAACCGATCACGCAATCGGGGCGGCCAAGACAACCAGAACAACCAAGGTGACCGCAACCAAAACAGTGACAACGGCGGCGGCCGAGGCCGGAGGCGTCAGAGTTCCGGGGCCGGGAGCAAGCCGAAGATCGGTGACTCTCGCCCGGCTCCAGCAGGCGACAGCGGCGGCAACGAAAACCGCGGCGGCGACGGAGGCGACAAGCGCCAAGACAGTCGCAATCGCAAACGCGGTGGCCAGAACCGCGGTGGTCAGGACAACGGCGGCCAGAACCGAAGTGATCAGGCCGGGGGTCAGGCCCGAAACCGCAACGACAACGGTGGCGGGAACCAGAACGACGGCGACGGTCGCCGCAGACGCCGCCGCGGTGGTCGGGGTCGAGGTCGAGGCCGTCGCCCACAAGAAGACGTAGCCATCGAACTCGACGAGGCAACGCTGGCAAAGCGTCGCGGCAAAGAACGCGACGGCAGGCCAATCGGCCGGTACCTGATGGCGGTGCACGTGCACAACGACACTCGCCACATCGCCATTCTCGAGGGCCGCACGCTCATTGAGTACTACGTATCGCGCCCGACTGACGACGTCACCCAGATTCACGGCAACGTGTACATGGGACGGGTGCAAAACGTGCTGCCTGGCATGGAAGCGGCGTTCATCGACATCTCGACGCCCAAGAACGCGGTGCTGTATCGCGGCGACGTGCAATATGACCCCAAAGAGTTCTCGGGGACCAGGGGAGTGCCTCGCATCGAGCAGATGCTCAAGGCCAAGAAGATGATTCTGTGCCAGGTCGTCAAGAACCCGATCGCCCACAAGGGTGCGCGGCTGACCCAAGAGGTTTCGCTGCCGGGCCGGTTCGTGGTCCTGGTGCCCAACAGCGATACCTACGGCATCAGCAAGCGTCTTCCAGACAAGGAACGTCAACGGCTTCGCAAGATTCTCGATGGCATCAAGCCCAAAGAGCACGGCGTCATCGTGCGCACAGCTGCCGAAGACGTCACCGCCGAAGAGCTCGAACGAGATGTTGCTCGCTTGCTCAACCAGTGGGACGTCATCGTGGAGGACTCTAAGAAGCAGGGTGGCCCACGGCTGCTGAATCGCGAGCCTGATCTGGCGGTGCGGTTGATTCGCGAAGAGTTCACCAAGGACTTCCGCGGCGTCGTGCTCGACGACAAGCAACTATTCGAAGAGGTCAGCGGCTACATGGATGCAGTGACTCCGGCACTCGCAGACCGGATCGAGCACTACGACCCCGAGGTCGAAGGCATCGACCTGTTCGAGCGCTACCACGTGTACGAGCAGCTGCAAAAGGCGCTCGACAAGAAGGTCTGGCTGCCATCAGGCGGCTCGCTAATCATCGAACACACCGAAGCACTCACGGTCATCGATGTGAATACGGGCAAGAACGTCGGCTCGTCGAATCTCGAAGACACGGTCTACAAGAACAACCTCGAAGCTGCGCGCGAGACCGCTCGGCAACTCCGACTGCGAGACATCGGCGGCATCATCGTGATCGACTTCGTCGACATGGAGAACCGCAAGAACCGGGCCGAGGTCGTGCGGGTGTTCCGCGAGGAACTCGCCCTGGACAAGACCCGAACCCAGGTCTATGACATTACCGATCTTGGTTTGGTCGAAATGACCCGTAAACGTATCGGCGAAGGGCTGCTCGAGTCGGTCAGTACTGGCTGTTTCACGTGCGATTCCAACGGCCTGTTGTTTGACGACACCCTGTTTGGTCACCGTCAAGCAATCCCTGGTCCCAGTGTCTCGTCGGTCAGAAATCCTGCCGAGACCTGATTTGTGACCGGTGCCCGGTCACAAACGGGTTCGAGCCCATTAGGCTGTTCCAGTTATGTATGCAGTAGTCGCCACCGGCGGAAAACAGTACAAGGTCGAACAAGGCCAGGTGCTCGAAGTCGAACGCGTTGGTGCCATTGGCAGCGACGTAGATCTTCGTCCCGTACTCGTAGTTGATGGCTCGACCGTGTTGTCGAGTCCCTCAGACCTCGAAAGTGTCTCGGTTTCGGCCAAGGTCATCGACGAAGTCAAGGGACCGAAGATCAACGGGTTCGTCTACAAGAATGCCAGCAACAACCGTCGTCGGTGGGGTCACCGTCAGACGCTCGCTCGCATCGAAATCACCTCGATCTCAAAGGGTTAGGCCATGTCAAAGACCAAAGGTGGCGGTTCCACCCGCAACGGGCGCGATTCAAACGCCCAACGGCTCGGCGTCAAGGTATATGACGGCACCGAAGTAACTGCCGGTTCGATCATCGTGCGCCAACGTGGCACCAAGTTCCATCCCGGCGTCAACGTCGGCAAAGGCAAAGACGACACGCTGTTCGCAACCTCTGACGGCAAGGTCAAATTCGGTTCCCGCAACGGCCGCAAGACCGTCAACATTCTCACCGACTGAGGTAAGTCCGTCTTTTTGCGAGCGCAAAAGTCTGTTGTCTAGCGTCCAGTTCTGCGGGACCGGACCGCTGGGTTCGCAAACAAAATCAAAAATGAAGAACCCGCCGGTACTAGCCGGCGGGTTCTCTCGTTTTCTGTTTCGAGCGCCTGTCGCTAGGCGGCTGCCTTGGCCCGCCCCTGCACCTGGATGAGTCGAGGAACACCGATCAAGAGTGCGCCTAGCAAGATGAGCACCATTGCGCCCGTGGTCGCGTCATCGGTGGTGATCAGGTTGGCCGCCAGGCTCACGACTCCAGCAGCGACCAGCGCAGCGCCCGTCCACGTCAGTGCGCGTCGCATGCCCATGTGGCCCACGATGCCGAGACCTAGACCAACAACGATTACGAACAGGCTGTTGCCCGTTGAACCAAGATCGATCGAGAGTGCAGCAGCGCCAAAGAGCAGCGTCACGATTGCCGCAGCTGCCACCGTGCTCGCAATTCCCCGGTAGCCGTCGGTGTCGAGCTTGCGTACCCCGAACAAAAGGGCGGCGCCGATAAAGATCATTACGATGCCAGCGCCCGTGCTCAGTCCGAATTGGCTGGCAGCCTCTTCGGCGAAGTTGCATCCGCCGTCGAAGGAGTTGAAATTGGGCTCGCATTCTCCGCCTGCTACCAACAACGCCAAGCCGAAGCTCGTGGCGAATATGCCGCCACCGAGCATGAGCGGTCGGCCACGAAATCCAGGTGCGATCCACGCTGCCAGATGGAGCGCCCCTGCCAGTGTCAAGAAGAGGCCGGGGGCATTGTCGCTGATATCTCCGCCGCCAAGCACCAGGGCTCCGGCGATCGCAAACAGTCCAACTGATCCGCATGCGGTTGCTGCGGTCCGGAGCCATGGTTGGTCGCCCAACAGCTTGAGCGCAGCGATCAGGGCCAATGCCAGAGCTACCGCTCCTCCACCAAGTATCGCGCCACGGCTGGCGCTTTGGCCGATGAGAGCGACCAGTCCGAACCCCACGAGCAGGCCGCCAACACCGCCGAGCGCCAACGGGAATTCGGGGTTCTCGCGGTCTCGGGCGTGCGTGCCCAAAGACTCAAGGAACGAACTGGCTTGGTTCGCGCTAGTGGCCGCCGCTACCGCGCTTGGGGCACCCGCGCCACCTGCTGGTTGCGGAGCTCCGGCCCACGATGCGTTGGCCGCTGCGGTCGGCACGCTCATGATCACGGTGGCGTCGGTGTCGTCGTCGAAGCTTTCGGTTGGACCCGAACCGTCGAGTGGATCTCGCCGGTCGATTCCTCCGACGCGGATCTGGTCCGTCCAGGCTGCACCGTCGTAGTAGCGCTGTTCGCCGCGACCTACGGGATCGTCGTACCAGCCTGGCGGAAATTGTGCGTCTGTCATGTGTGCCCCCTCGGCATCGATGGGCCAAAACTAGTGGCTCGATCTATGCTTGGGGTGACCTCGGGTAGGGGACGAGTCCCCCTCGTGCCCACGTCGCTAGACGCTTCGAGGTAGCGCTTCGGGCGCCCAGCCGAGATGTTCGACTGCAAGGTTGAGGGCGAATCGGTCGGTCATGCCGCTCACGTATCGCACTGCGTGGGCCGTAATCTCATCGGTGTCGATGTCTGTTGCCAGCCCTTCACCGATGTGGTTCGGGTGATGTATCAGCCACTCGGTGAGTTGCTGGAGCAGGTCGATGACGTTGGCCGCCTGCTCTTGCGCTGCCGGTCGCAGATAGATGTAGTCGTAGTTGAACTGTCGAAACGCGGCGAGTGCATCAGCGGTGGTGGGGTCAAGCCCGATAGCGCCTGCCCTTGCGGATACGTCGACCATCGAGGTTATGAACCGGGCAAGCTGGCCACGGCGGGTAGACCCGACGATGTCAGTGACGGCATCCGGCAAATCACTCTCGCCAACAATGCGCGCTGAAACCGCGTCTTCGAAGTCGTGGCACACATATGCGATGCGGTCGGCCCAGGCAACTACTTCGCCCTCGGGGGTGAGTGGAGCGGGCCGATTCCAGCTGTGATTCCTGATTGCGTCGACGGTTTCGTCGCACAGGTTGAGATGCTTGAGTACCACGTCGGCGCCATAGACGGCGTGGTGGTAGCCGCCGGGCACGAACGGGCTGAGAGCGTCTTCGGATGAATGGCCTGCCGGACCGTGGCCACAGTCATGGCCGAGTGCGGCGGCTTCGGTTAGCGCCACATTGAGGCCCAGCGGCCGAGCAATGCTCACCGCAACCTGGGCCACTTCGATGGCATGGGTGAGCCGGTTGCGCAGGTGATCGTTGTCGGGGGCGATGAACACTTGACATTTGCCAGCAAGTCTTCGGAACGGTTTGCTGTGTTTAATGCGATCAAGGTCTCGCTCGAAGCAGGTACGGAATCGGTCGGGTTCTTCAACCGTCGCCCGGTTGCCGGCGCCCTCGGCTCGAGTAGCCCCCGATGCCATGGCCTGATGCTGGGAGTCTTCGCGGGCGCCTCGCTCGGGCGGAATGGTGGATCCGCTCGCAAACGGAATAGCCCGATGTGCGGCTACAAGCTCGTCGATAGGTGCCATGGCTCAATCCTAACGACCCCCTCTGACAGTCCGGAGCGGCTGGTCAGTCCATGAGAACGGTGAGCTCGATCGACGCCATATCGCCGACGTCGATTTTCTCGGCGTTGCGTATCTGTTTCTTGATCGGAAGCACAAAGCAGCCGCTCTCATTGCTGGGGAACACCGAAGTGCGCCATGTGCTTTCGCCGACCTGGACTTCGACGCGCACCGATCCGAAGCCGCCGGGATGAGGCGCAACCTCTTGGATCTCATCGGTCTCGTCTTCGGGGATGGTGACCATGACCCAGCTCCCTGCCGAATGCAGCCACAGCTCAGCGTCGAAGGCAAAGGTCGGATCCACGCCCGTGACCGTAGTCGAGCCGGAATCGAGCGTGGCGAGAAACACATCGCCATTGACCTCCCGCGGGCTGAATAGACTCTGTCGGTGAGCCAGAGCCAATTCGTCGACGAGTGTTCCGTCAATTTCCGCGGTGGTGATGGCGGGGCTGGATGCGTGTCGTTCCGTCGCGAAGCCATGGTGCCCAAAGGCGGTCCCGATGGTGGCGACGGCGGCAACGGCGGCGACGTGTGGTTGGTTGCTGATCACAACGTTGCATCGCTGCTTGCGTTCCGCGACTACCCGCACCGCCGGGCCGACAACGGCAAACATGGCTCCGGACAGAAGAAGCACGGCTCCTCGGGAGCAGATTATGAAGCCAAGGTGCCAATCGGCACCATCGTGAAATCCCATGAAGACGGCACAGTTCTGGTCGACCTTGCGAACCATGGCGATCGATGGTTGGCCGCAGCCGGTGGCCAAGGCGGTCGCGGTAACGCACGGTTCTTATCGAACTCTCGCCGGGCACCCAAATTTGCTGAGCAGGGCGAAGATGGCGTCGAGGGATGGGTGCGCCTCGAGCTGAAACTTCTGGCTGACATCGCGCTCGTTGGTTTCCCCAACGCAGGAAAGAGCACCCTCATCTCGCGCATCTCTCGAGCCAAGCCAAAGATCGCCAACTATCCGTTCACCACGCTGGAACCGAACCTCGGCGTGGTGCAACTCGACGACTTCGACTTTGTGGTTGCTGACATTCCCGGCCTGATCGAAGGCGCGCACGAAGGCAAGGGCCTCGGACATCAGTTCCTGCGCCATGTCGAACGGGCCCGTGCGCTTTTAGTGCTTGTTGACCTAGCACCAATGGATGGGCGCAGCGGTGCCGACCAGATCGAGATCTTGTTGCGCGAACTCGAGTTGTACCAACCAGATCTACTGGATCGCCCGAGAATGATCGTGCAGGCCAAAGCCGATGTCGCCCAGATTGATGTCGATCCGGAGCACCTTGCATTCTCGTCGGTCACGAACGACAACATGGACACGCTCATCGGCCAGCTCGCCGAGCTCGCCAAAGAAGGGCGCAGCGACGCCGAGAGCATCGCAGTCGCCCCGACCGTGCATCGCCCCATGGCCGAGACGGTCACGATCACCCGCAACGACGACGGCTCGTGGCAGGTGCACGGCCGCCAAGCCGAGCGAGCAGTGGCACTGAACGACCTGACCGACCTCGACGCCATGGCCTATGTGCACGACCGTCTTGCCGGATTGGGTGTTGACAAGAAGTTGGCGAAGGCGGGAGCCAGACAGGGCGACGCAGTGCGCATTGGCGCGCTCGAGTTCGAGTACGACGAGTCGATTCTGTGACCGAGACCAAGACCATCGTGGTCAAGGTCGGGACGTCGTCAATCACCCACCACGACAGTCCTGCGCTCGATGAACAAGCCATCGCCAAGCTGTGTGTTGACATTGCCGCTGTTCGGGCGCTCGGACACCAAGTGGTCCTTGTTTCATCGGCAGCGATCGCAGCCGGCATGGCCAAACTGGGTATGGCCGAGCGGCCGCGCGATTTCGAGACGCTGCAGGCGCTCAGCGCGGTTGGTCAGATCGAGCTGATGCGAAGCTACGACGAGCAGTGTCGAGCTGTCGGATTTGATTGCGGACAGGTGCTGCTCGCCCCGCCTGACTTCTTTGATCGAGCCCGGTATCTGCGAGCGAGGTCCTGCATCGAGCGACAGTTCGCACTCGGTGTGTTACCGATCGTCAACGAGAACGACGCCGTTGCCGACGATGCCATCCGATTCGGCGACAACGACCGAATCGCCGCGCTTGTTGCGCACCTCGTCAAAGCTGATTTGCTCGTCCTGCTCACCGACACGCCCGGATTGCTGACCGCCGATCCGCGGGTCGACGAACAAGCATCGCTGATCGAGGAAATCCAGAAAGTCGATCGAGAGCTCGAGGCGTTGGCCGGTAATTCTCGATCGTCGATGTCGCAAGGTGGGATGGTCTCCAAGCTGTCGGCCGCCAAGATTGCGTCGTGGTCTGGTGTCGCTACGATCATCGCCGCAGCGCACCGACCGCACGTCCTCGTCGATGCCGTCACCGACGTGACCGGAGTCGGCACGCTCGTCCACGCTCGCACCGAGCGGCTCAGCGCCCGCAAGTTGTGGATCGCCTTCGCAGTGGCCTCGCGGGGAACGCTAGTTGTCGACAAAGGCGCTCGGCAAGCGGTGCTGGCCGGTGGTGGTTCTCTGCTCGCAGTTGGGCTCACTTCGGTGGCTGGTGAGTTCGTGGCGGGCGACGCAGTCGGGGTAGCTGGGCCCGATGGCGTGGTCTTCGCCAAGGGGCTCGTAAACCTCGGCGCAGCGGAGTTGGCGTTACAGATCGGGGCCCACGCGGTCGAAGCAATTCACCGAGACGACTTTGTCGTGCTGCCTGATGCGCTACCGTCTCCCTAGTCAATCGACCTCTCAGGAGTATTCCATGGCCGGCAAATTTGTTCTCAAGGCTTCCAAGGGCGGCAAGTTCCGCTTCAATCTGTGTGCTGGTAACGGTCAGGTCGTCTTGACCAGCGAGGCCTACAACACCAAGAAGTCAGCTATGAACGGCATCGCATCGGTTGGCAAGAACTGCACCAACGAAAAATGTGTTGACCGCAAGGTCGCCAAAAACGGCAAGCCGTACTTCAATCTGAAATCGACCAATGGCCAGGTCATCGGCAAGAGCCAGATGTATGCGTCGACCGCTGCGATGGAGAAGGGCATCCGCTCGGTCCAGAACAATGGCGGTTCACGCGTCGACGATCAGACCTGATCTGCCCTGATCTGAATCGAGTTCGAACCCGAAGCCGGCCAGCCACACCGGGTGGGCTTCTTTTAGGTAGCGGTGGGTGAGGTCGCAGCCATTTCAGGTGCTGGCAACGCGTGTTCGCCTTCGATGTCGATCGCTGGCAACAGTCGATCTAACCAAGCCGGCAACCACCAGTTCCAGTCGCCCATCAGTTTCATCGTCGCAGGGACCAAGACAATGCGGACCACGGTTGCATCGACCAGGATTGCGGTTGCCAAGCCGAGCCCCATCATCTTGATCACGGGGTCTTCGCCGAGCACGAAACCACCAAAAACCGAGATCATTATGAGCGCTGCCGACGTGATCACCCTGGCGGTCGAGGCGATTCCGTTGATGACTGCTGCGTCGTTGTCGCCCGAGTGCAGGTACTCCTCGCGGACCCGGGAGAGCAAGAAGACCTCGTAGTCCATCGACAAGCCAAACAGCACGGCGAACATGAACATTGGGACGAACGACACGATTGGCACGGTGGATTCCAGCCCGATCAAACCCTTGCCCCAACCCCACTGGAAGACCATCACCAAGACGCCATAGGCCGCGCCGATGCTCAGCAAGTTCAGCAGCGCGGCTTTGAGCGGCACGAGCACGGACCGAAAGACAACCATCAAGAGCAAGAACGACAGCAAGATGACTGCAGCAATGAAGGCAGGCAGCCGCGATGCGACCTTGTTGCCAGTATCTGCGAAGTTCGCCGTCTGTCCGCCAACATGAGCAATTGCGTCGGATCCATCTAGCACCGATGGGATGACCGTGGAGCGGAGCCGGTGCAGTGTTTCGATGGTTGCGTCTTCTTGTGGCGCAGTCAGCGGGACGGCCACGATCGTGACAACCCCAGCTTCGTTGTCGACCTGGACCGGGTAGGACGCCGCCATGCCTGGATCTTGTGAGATCGCCGACACCAATGGGGCGATGAGTGAGCTGTCACTACTTGAAATATCGACCGCAACGATGAGCGGGCCGTTTACGCCTGGCCCGAATCCATCCGACACCAGATCGTAGGCCCGACGCACGGTTTGGCTTTCAGGTTGAGCGCCCTCGTCGGGGAACCCGAGCTGGAGGGCGAACACCGGGGCGGTGAGTGCGAGCAAGAGCGACGTGACAACGACGACGTACGGCCAGGCGTGACGAGAGACGTGTGCACCCCACCGCTGCCAGCCTTTGCCGGTGTGGGTGGTAATGCCGCGAGTGCGCCGATCCTGGCCGGGGCGGGTGCGAAAACCTAGCCGGTTGATCCAGTGGCCTGAGAGGCCAAGAAATGCAGGGAGCAATGTCACGGACGCAATGACCATGATGAGCACGATGACCGAGGTCGCAATACCGGCAGCTGTCATGAATGGAATTCCCGCTACCGCAAGACCCAGGATCGCTATGACCACGGTTCCGCCCGCAAAGATCACGGCCTGACCCGCGGTCGCAACCGCGCGACCAGCGGACTCTTCGATCGTCATCCCACGGACGATGTATTCGCGATGGCGGGTAACAAGAAACAGGGCGTAGTCAATGCCGACACCCAGCCCGATCATGCTTGCCATTTGCGGAGCCCACGACGGTATAGCAATCAGGTAGGTGATCAACGACATCGAGCTGATGCCGAGCGCGAGCCCGAAGACCGCCATGCCAATGGGAAGACCCGTTGCGATCAGCGAACCAAACGCAACAAGCAGAATGACGACTGCTGCGATGAGGCCAATCATTTCCCCGAGCCCGGTGGCTGGCTCTTCGAATATGAAGAACAGCTCGCCGCCCGCCTCTATCTGCAAGGCCGAGGCGGGCGCCGTGTCGGCGAGCACCTCTTTCAGGTTGTCGAGGTCCGCAACGCTGAGTTCCGCGACTACCGGATACTGCAGGTGGATGATCGCTACAGAACCATCGGCCGACACCGCACCGGCTTCGACCGCCGCGCTGGAGGCGACCGCGATGAGTTCACTTGGTGCCGATGCGCTCAGTACGTTGGGGAGGGTTGCGATCGCTGCTTCGAGATCGATCATCGACTGTTGGGCCGCTTTCGATGTAAAGAAGGACGCGTCGGCCGCCAGGGGTGTTGCGACGACTCGCGCCGTGATGCCGGCCTGGCTCGATTGGGCAGTGGCGAGCAATTCGATTGCGTTCTGCGAATCGAGCCCAGGTACGGAGAACGAGTCGTCGAGTTCTCGGCCATAGGCGGCTGATGCGCAAACGACTACCACAGCGACCAGCGCCCAGGTGCCGATCACGCGCCACGGGTGGCGGGCAGCGTATCTTCCGAGTCGATACAACATATGTGACATTAGGGCTCCACGAGGTCTGGGCGTCGATTCCACTCTGAATGAACGACCCGGGGACCACATCAGGAGAAAGGCCGGAGTCGGACCCGCCCAAAAGGGCTATCAGGGGCCGTACTTTTGACCGATACGCACACTGCTGTATTTCCGTAGTGTGGGTGTCAATGCATGAGACGATCCAACGGCTACTTGCCGAACCCAGAGTCCCTGACCCGCCGGTGCGCGTGTGGCGAGATTGGTTGGTGCTGGCCTCGGTACTGGTCTCGGCGTTGCTCGAAACGATCTTTCGTCCCGACGTGATCTGGCGACCCGCAGCGGTTGTCGTGTGCGTCGGTTGTAGTGTTGCGCTGCTCTATCGGCGAGTTCATCCATTGGCGGCAGTCACGGCAACGCTGGTCGTGGTCAACGCGGGCGAGTTTGCGTCGCTGATAGTCAATGACAGACAATCGTTCGGGCTCTACACCACGGCCTACGTCCTGATCTTGGTCTATGCCGTGTTTCGATGGGGGTCCGGTAGGGACGCTCGAGCGACACTCGTGGTGATGCTGATGGTCTGGTCGCTGAGTTGGTTCAGTGTCGACAACACCGTCGGCGACGTCATTGGCGGAGCGATTGTTTTCTGCTTTCCGGGGGCGCTCGGGCTGGGGGTGCGCTACTACGTGCAGTCGCGGCACCAACGGGTCGACCAAGGGCGGCTGCTTGAACGCGAACGGCTTGCTCGCGAGCTTCATGACACCGTCGCCCACTTCGTATCCGCAATAGCGATTCAGGCCCAAGCAGGGTTGGCCGTTGCCGATGCGCAACCCGAGGCGGCCAAGACTGCGTTGCGCTCGGTCGAAGAGGCGGCGTCGCGCACACTGATCGAGATGCGCAGCATGGTCGGCGCGCTTCGCAATGGCGAATCAGCGGAGCTCGCACCCCAAGCAGGAGTGTTCGATATCGAACGCCTGGCCGAAGCTGTCTCGACTGGCCCGACGGTCGAGGTACAGCTTCGAGGCGACCTGGCAGCCTTGGGACCGCTGCTCGACGCCACGTTGTATCGGTTGGCGCAGGAGTCGATCACCAATGCACTTCGTCACGCCCGTGATGCCACGGTCGTTAAGGTCACTGTGGTGGGTCGAACGAATGACATCGAGCTGACGGTGACCGACAACGGTGACACCCAGGGCCGCCAGGGCCACGTGCCGGGCTTTGGGCTGATGGGGATGTCTGAACGCGCCAAGCTACTCGGGGGCACGTTTGTTGCTGGCCCGTCGAACTCCGGCGGCTGGAGCGTTAGTGCCTTGCTGCCGCGGCGGAAGGTCGCCGGATGACCATTCGTGTGCTGATCGCAGACGATCAAGTCCTTGTTCGTACTGGTCTCCGCATGATTCTGGACGCCCAGTCAGGCATCGAAGTGGTTGGCGAGGCAGCCAACGGTAGAGAGGCCGTTGCAGAAGCGACGCGTCTGAGACCTGACGTGTGTCTGTTCGACATCCGGATGCCCGAGCTCGATGGGATCGAGGCAACCCGCCAGCTCGCAGGACCAACCGTAGAGTCCCCGCTAGCAGTGGTGGTTATTACGACGTTCGACCTCGATGAGTACGTGCACGGGGCGCTCAAGGCCGGTGCACGCGGGTTCCTGCTGAAGGACGCCGGACCTGACTTGCTGGTGCAGGCGCTACGGGCGGCTGCCGACGGCGACGCCCTTATCGCTCCGAGCGTCACGGCGAGGTTGCTTGCTGAGTTCTCTTCGACCGTCCCTAACTCGAACCCTCAGCAGCCCATCGACCCGCTCACCGAACGCGAGGAAGAGGTTCTGCTTGCTGTTGCGTCGGGCAGTACCAACGCGGAGATTGCGGATGGCCTTCACATAACGCTGAGCACCGTGAAGACACACATCGCCAGCTTGATGAGCAAGCTCTATGCCCGCAATCGGGTTGAGCTTGCGATGTGGGCCTACGAGACGAAGCGGGTTCGTCTCTGAGGGTCAGGAGAACTGCTGAGCGCCGAGGATCAGTCCAAGCAACCCCATCGACAGGCCTCCGAAGCGCGACATGCGAAGGTGCCCGCGTTTGCCGAGACGATTGCTCAATGTGGATGCGAGGGCGCCCAGAACCGGGTGCCAGAGAAACGATGAGATCACGACTCCAAAGGCGAATCGGCTCAGTTGGGCAACGTCAGATGCGAACGGCATTGCTGCGAGTAACGCAATCCAAGCTCCGAGAGCAGTGGGGGTGAGGCTGGTGAGCAGAAACAGGGCCCGGGCGGGACGTTCGATTCGATCGACTGAAGTCGAGGCGATCTCAGGGTTCGCCAGCAGGATCGCACCAAGTGCGATCAAGAGGCCAGCAGACGCGACTTGGGCGGAAGTAAACACCAGTGCTGGCACGGTGGCGCCCAAGCCGACGATGACGACCGCGACAACGCCGAGCACCGTGTCACCGGTGGCAACGCCGAGTGCTCCACGAAGCGCTGGTTGGCGGCCGTGGCGAGCTCCGACCTGCATTAGTGTCAGGCTGATTGGCCCAGGCGGAATGAGGGTGAGCAGGCCGATACCGATGCCCAGCAACAAGATGTCCATGGCTCGTACTCTGCACGATTGTGCGCCGCAGGTGTGCCGGAGATAGTAGGCGATCAGGCCCTGTGGGCCGTAGACTCTACGGCTGTGGATGCCATTGACAAAGAAATCATCGGGTTGTTGCAAATCGACGGCAGAATCACCGCTACGGAGCTCGCGAAGCGGGTGCGACTGAGTCTGTCAGCCACGAGCGAACGTCTTCGCCAGCTGCAGTCGCGGGGCGTCGTCACAGGATTCACCGTGCAGGTCGACGCCGCTGCTGTTGGCCGACCGATCGAAGCGCTCATCGACGTGCGGTTGGCTGCAGGAACCCGGCAGGACATTCTCGACGAAAAGCTCGCATCGTTTCCGGTCGTCATCGACGCAACCCACCTGACTGGTCGCTTCGATACGCAGCTTCGGGTGGCTACTCGCGACGTTGCCGAACTCGACCAGTTGTTGATCCAAATCAAGGAGAACTTGGGGGCCGAGGAGACAAATACGCGATTGGTTCTCCGCACGATCGAGGGATTTCCTCGGTCAGTAGCGCTCTAGTCAGCCCGAGGTCTTGAGTTCTTGTTTGTTCTTGTAGATGCTGAACACGATTGCCGCAATCATGATGGTGATGATGATCGCGAGCGATACGTAGATGTCGATGTGGTACCACGGCGTGATCGACAGCTTGATACCGACGAAGAGCAGAATGCCACCCAGCGCGTGCGACAGGTAGTGGAACCGCTCACGGGCATCGGCCAGCAAGAAGTACATGGCACGCAGTCCCATGATGGCGAACGCGTTGGCAGCCAAGATGGTGTAGGGATCGTTGGCGACACCGAATGATGCTGGCACGGAGTCGACGGCAAAGACCACGTCGGTCGTCTCGACGACTACCAGTGCGGCGAACAGCGGCGTTGCCATGCGCTGCCCATTCTTGATCGTGAAGAACTTTTGGCCGTCGAACTCGTCAGTGACCGGCATGAACCTGCGAAGCAGGCGCAAGCCAGCGGTCGAAGCTTCGTCGCCTTCGTCGTCGGTGTGCCGCATGATCTTGATACCCGTGTAGATCAAGAACACGCCAAAGCCGACCAGCACCCAACTGAAACGGGTCACGATCGCGGCGCCGAGGAAGATGAAAATCGCCCGCAGGACGAGAGCGCCAAAGATTCCCCAGAACAACACGCGGTGCTGGTATTGAAGTGGGATCCTCATCGAAGAAAACAGCAGGGCCCAAACGAACACGTTGTCGATGCTGAGCGACTTCTCGGTGAGATAAACGCCCAGGTACTCACCGCCAGCCTGACCGCCGAACTGCCAGATCATAAAGAGCGAGAACATCAGGCCGCAGAAGACCCAGAACGCACTTTCGGCGCCAGCTTCGCGAAACGTCGGAGCGTGGGCCTCGCGATGGCGATAGAGGTCGATTGCGAGCAGCACAACTATCGCAACCCCGAGCACAGCCCACTGCCACGCAGCTACATCGAGATCGAGGAACTCGTCGGTTATTTCATCAGCTAAGAACGATGATGCGGCGGCGAACATCATATCTTCCTATCGCTTCGAGCCCGAAGCCACTACTTCGGCGGTGCTGAATCGGACGGGTGTCGGGTTGCGGCTGCAGGGAGAACGCGACCCAGCAGTGATGCGGCAGTCTGATTTCCGGTTCGCCTCGCAATGAACAGGTAAAGCACTCCTGCTGGACCGATGACAAGCGGGGCCGCCAGCAACGGCGATAGTGGCGTGAGCAGCCGTGCGAGCACGCCGATCACACACCCTGCAGCCACGGTCGCTATCAGGAGCCGGCGCAACGCGTCCATGATGCCGAGATCAGGGGCAATGGGGCGCAGCCGCAGCCGAAGCAGGGCAAATTCGAGCCATGCTGCAATCGCTCCGCCTGCGGCAAGCCCAACAGAGCCGAGCCGGTGCGTGTTGGGCCGGTCACGGACTGACTCGGCAAGAGGCGCGAACTCGATGTCGCCCGTTTGGCGAACGAGCCCGTCGACCACCTGGAACCGGTCTGCGGGCAGCATGAGAACCACACCAATGACCCCGGCGAGCACAAGCCGGGCCAACGCGATCTTGGCGGGTCCAGCGACATCGCCCTGCGAGAAGCTGGCGGTTTGGAATACTCGTGACAATGCGCTCGGGACCAAGCCGAACGAGAACACGGCCAGAGTGAGCCATACCGCAACCGTGTCGTTGGCAGTAAAGGCGCCGTATTCGAAGAGCGACCCGATCAGACTGCGCCCGCCAAAGATCAACGCGATCGCAGAGAACACGACAAATAAGGTCACCCGGTCGACCGCAAGTCGCACCCGGCGCGACGCGGCGGCGGCGTCGTTCGACTCTCGCGAGAGTTCGGGTAGATCAGCTGCAGCGATGCTCAGCGCGAACATCGAAATAGGCATCAGATACAGGGTTTGTGCCTTGGTAAGCACCGCGACCGACCCAACCGCCAGGAACGAGGCCAGCCAGATGTCGGTGAAGGTACTCAGCGTGACCACACCACGTCCTGCGACGCCGGGAACGAATCGGCGAATGACCTCGCGTGTTGCTGGGTCACTGCGATCGAGCGACGGCGTAATGGGTCCGGCGATGCGAAGCACACGCGGCAACTGCACCACGAACTGGGCCACCCCACCAACGAAAACGCCCCATGCCCCGGCCCGGGCCAACGAAATCAGGTCGTCTCGCCGAGTCGACCAAGCCACGATGGCGACGATGATGGCAATGTTCCACAACATCGGCGCCACATAGGACAGAAAGAAGTCGCGGTGGGCGTTCAAGATGCCCAAACACCACGCCGCAAAGACGATGAACCCGATGCCGGGCGCCATGGTGCGGACCAGGTCGGCGATGAGGTCGGCCCGGGCGTCGCTCGCACCACTTGCGACCACACCCACAATGGGTCGAGCAGCGACCATCAACAGCAGCGAGAACGCCCCGACCAGGGCTACCAGTAAGCCAAACACGGCTCCGGCGAGCCGACGGGCGGCGCGGGGATCCTTGTCGACTAGCTGGCTGTAGACAGGGATGAAGGAGGCAGACAATGCGCCTTCGCCCAACAAGTTCTGCAGTATCTTCGGGATCTGTAACGCGAACGCAAAGCCTTCGGCCGCAGTCGTGCCCGCCCCGAGAAACCTCGACAGCAGGATCTCGCGCACGATCCCCGACAGCCGGCTGAACATGATCCCTGCGCCCACCAACAGCGCAGCCCGGTCGGTATTCACCGCAGCATCTACTGGAACAGCGGTGCCGCCGACGCTGCTGGTGACCGTGGTTGAATCAGGAGTTGTGGGCAGTGGGCTGCCGTCAGCGGGAGCATCGAAGTCGGTCATAAGAGTGTGGAGGCGTGGCGCAGCGTACGTCCGATCGTAGATCGTGGCTGCGACGATCCGGGCTATGGGTCCCATGGAGCCGCACCGAACGAGCGCACTGCTGCTTCAGGGTCGGGGATTGAGCAAACGGGTTCGCTGGCTCTGCAGCTGCCACTCACAGTCGAGCTGCATGACACGGCCGACGCGCGACGGGATCGTCGACATCTCGATCACTATGACTTCGGCGTTTGTGTCGCTCGTCGTCGTGTCGCGAACGCCGTAGCTCAACTCGTGCACTGCTTGTTCGTCGGACCGCTCGATCGCCACAAAGTGATGGGCGCCCGCAACGTACAAGTTGGTGGTCGTGCTGGCCTTGGTCGCTACGTAATGGGCAACGACACCGTGGCTGCGGGGGAGCAGCTCCCATTGTTCGACATACGCGCCACTTGGCGCAAGCTCGCGCATGATCGTGCCGCTATCCCAGACCAGCCAGCCCGGCTCAGGAAATCGCGATACGGGCTGCTGTGAAAAGCCGGTTTCGCCGTTGTGCCAGGTTGCGGTGACGAAGGGCTCGGTGGTCTCGTCGACCACCGTGACGCCACACGACGAGTCGGACTCGTGGGGCGCCTGGGATGGGTCGATGCGAAGATCGCCCATACCCGACGCTGTCTGGAGCCAGACCACCGCTACGTCGCGCTGCAATGGCCCGTTGTCGCCGAAGCGGATCCAGTTGCGGCGCCAACACCCGAGGAGTTCGTCGGGAACCGTCTGCGGCCCCGCCTCAGCTGGCGTCAAGTGCGAACTCGATGCGACGGTTCAGCGCCCGGCCCTCGTCGGTTTCGTTGTCGGCGATCGGATTTGATGGCCCAAAGCCTGTTGCTGTCAGTCGAGACTCGTCGATGCCGTTCGCGACCAGGTAATTCAGCACCGACCTGGCCCTGTTCTGGCTCAAGGTCTGATTGAGCACCGGGTCGCCAGTGTTGTCGGTGTGACCTTCGATGCTCACACCAACGCCGGTTCCTTGCAGCACCTCGATGAACTGGTCGAGGGTGGCGAACGATCCTTGCTGGATCTCTGCGCTTCCGGTGGCAAACAGAATTGGGTCGAGGCCGACCAGCGTGTTGAGTGCGGTTACCGGCGGCACGAGAACGTTGTCGATGGTGTACACGATGCCGTTGTCGCTCAGTTCGGGATCGCCCACGATCATCGTGGCTCCGTTGATGATCACGTTGGTGCCGTCGAGCGACAGATTCAGCGGCTCGCCCTGAAGGGTAATGATTTCGGCGGATCGGGATCCCCGGGCCAAGTCGATCAATTCGTCGGGGGTGAACGATCCTAGGATCACGTGATAGGCCAGCACCTCGGTCCGAGAGGTCTCCAAGACGCTGAGCGTGGTGTCAGACGCAGCCGCGTTAGTGATCGCATCGTTGGACGGAGCAAGAACGGTGAAGGGCCCGTCGGCCAAGAGCGCCTGGTCGAGTCTTTCCTCGGCCAGAAGGTCACTGATCACCGAAAGGTTCGGGTTCGCAGCCATGATCTCGACGACGTTGGTGGGTAGCGCTGGCACTTGGTCTTCGGCGGGAGCCTCCTCGACCGGTTCGGGTGTCGCCGGCTCGTCGTCGGGCAACAATGCGACATCTCCGCTTTCATCATCATCATCATCATCGTCATCGTCGCTGTGATCCTCGTCGACTTGGACTGAGACGTCTTCGACCACTGGCTGGGTGGTTGCAGTGCCGCCGGTGGTGTACCACCAGCTGATTACCAGGATGATCGCGGCAAGCACGCCCAATACCAGGACGAAAAACTCCTTGTCCTCTTCTTCCATGACACGTGCCTCTCACCCTTGGCGGCCCGGAAAGAGCCACTACTCCAACGAGGAATGTATCGGGAGCGCCGACGATGACAGACGAATGCCAAGCCTCAGCGCCAGATAATGCACCATGATCTGCCACGATCGATGGTGAGATACCGGATTCACGGTTCGGATTCAGGGAACGCCACCCGATAACATCGGGTACTGCATGTTGCGGCGCCCGCTCGAGGGCGCCGCTGTTTCGTGAGGAGCTCCATGAGCGAACGGTTTACAGACGTCGAGTCAGTGCGCGACGGTCTGAAAAATGTCGATTATCTAGCCGACGATGGGCTTGCCAGCGTCGTGTACCTTGCCGATCGGCTCGACAAGCCGATCTTGGTCGAGGGGCCAGCTGGCACCGGCAAGACTCAGCTCGCGAAGAGTGTCGCGGAGATGATCGGCGCTCGTCTCATTCGGCTGCAGTGCTACGAAGGGCTCGACGAGTCCAAAGCGCTCTACGAGTGGAACTACAAGAAGCAACTGCTCCGCATCCAGGCTGATGCCGGCACTGACTGGGATGATCTCAACGATGACATCTTCGCCGAAGACTTCTTGCTGACTCGCCCGTTGCTCGAGGCCATCACCGCCGATGAGCCGGTCGTTTTGTTGATCGACGAAGTCGACCGCGTCGAGGTCGAGACCGAAGCATTGCTTCTCGAGATCTTGAGTGATTACCAAGTATCGATTCCTGAGATGGGCACCATCGTGTCCAAGCAGATTCCGCTGGTCTTCCTCACGTCGAACAACACGCGCGAACTTAGCGAAGCGCTGAAGCGCCGTGCGTTGTACATGTACCTCGATTATCCCGAACTCGAGCGCGAGCGTGAGATCGTGCTCACCAAGGTTCCCGACATCTCCGAGAACCTGGCCGACCAGGTTGCTCGCATCGTGCGCAGCGTTCGCCAACTCGATCTTCGCAAGGCGCCGTCGGTTTCTGAGACGATCGACTGGGCTCGCACGCTTGTGCTGCTCGGCGTCGAACACGTCGATGCCGAGACTGCGACCGAGACGGCCAACATCTTGCTCAAGTACCGCAGCGACATCGAGAAGGCGACCAAAGAGTTTGCGACCTCCGAAGACACCTTCGACGCCGGGTAGTCGCCGTTCGTCGCTGCGTTCCTCTGTGACCAAGTGGTTCGCCGGGGCTCACAACTTGCGCCACATCAACCCACGCCCGCTGAGCTAAAGGATCTACGGTCCCAGCTCGATTCGTCGTCAAATGACAACCATGACTCAGCAAGAGGACACTCGATGACTACTGAACTATTTGGCGCCGAAGCCATGGCGGACCCGCTGCTCGACTTGATGGGCGGGTTCATCCAAGAGTTGCGCGATGCCGGATTGCCGGTCAGTCTCACCGAGAACCTCGACGCGATGGAGGCTGTGCGGGCGATCTCGATCGAAGATCGTGTCACGTTCAAACACGCGCTTGGCGCAACGTTGGTGAAGAACCATCAGCATTGGCCCGCCTTCGAGGTTGTCTTCGACGTCTACTTCTCCATCCGCGGGCCCGAATACTCGCTGACCAACGACGACGAAGATTCGTCGGGCGAAGGCGAAGGCGACGACGATGGTCAACAAAACGACCAGGCCGAAGGCAGCGGCTCTGAAGCCGGCGGCGGTGGTGGCGACGCCATGTCCAATGAGGAACTGGCGGAGATGCTGTATCAGGCGCTCATGCGCCAAGACCAGAATCTGCAGCGCGCGGTCGCACGAACAGCGGTGCAGCGGTTCGCGGGTATGGAACCCGGGCGCCCCGTTGGTGGCACCTACTACTTGTATCGCACGTTGCGCAATCTGGATCTCGATGCTGTGCTCGAGCGGCTCCTCGAAGCTGACAAAGCGAACAACGAGGGCCGCAGCGGCCTCGACGACCGGCTGGCCAAAGACGAATACGAGAGTCGAATCGAGAAGCTCAAGAGCGAGATCGAGGCCGAGATTCGCCGCCGCCTCGTCGCTGACCGCGGCGTCGAGGCCATGGCCAAGACGCTCCGTAAGCCGCTGCCAGAAGACCTCGATTTCATGCACGCGACTCGCGACGAGATGGAAACGTTGCGCAAAGCAATCGCACCGCTCACCCGAAAGCTCGCGATCCGGTTGGCCCGCAAACGCCGCCACCGCAACAAGGGTGGACTTGATTTCCGTACCACGATCCGCAAGTCGCTGAGCTACGGCGGCGTGCCCGCTGAGCCTCGGTTCAAGCACCCTCGACCGTCGAAACCCGAGATCGTGATCCTGGCCGACATCAGCGGTTCGGTCGCTGCATTTGCACGATTCACGTTGCATCTCGTCTACGCCATGAGCGGCCAGTTCTCCAAGGTCCGAGCTTTCGTGTTCATAGACGGCCTCGACGAAGTCACTCGTTACTTCGACGGGCACGAAGACATCACGGCTGCCGTGCATCGGGTCAATACCGAAGCCGATGTGGTCTGGGTCGATGGCCACAGCGACTACGGCCATGCCTTCGAAGTATTCGAAAAGAATTACATGAAGGCCATCACGCCGAAGACGACGGTGATGATTCTCGGCGATGCTCGCAATAACTACCACGCTGCGCAAAGCTGGATTATCCAGGAGATGAAGCGCAACGCCAAGCAGGTGTTCTGGTTGAACCCTGAGCCCGGCAGCTACTGGGACACCGGCGACTCGATCGTCAGCGAATACGCGCAGTACTGCGACGGCTTGTTCGAGGTTCGCAACCTTCGTCAGCTCGAGACGTTTATCGAAGCTGTGCTTTAAGGCGCCACCGCGCGTTGCCCAATTCTGGGGTCCCTAGGTGCCGTGCTCACAATGGGTACTGCCATGGCCGATAGATGGTTGGCGAGCGATTCTGTTCGCCGACTTCGATGAATCGACCTCCCGTCATGCTCCCTGCCGTCCGCCCAGCTGAACACCAGTTCCACTCACTCGGTAACGCCGAGGCCCCAGCGTCGTTGGTCACGCCGACCCCGCCGGTTGCTGGTGATCCAACGCTGATAGGTACGCGGTGCGACCACAAGCACGTATCAAATCCGCTCGCTGGTATTCGTCCCCATGAGGGATGTCCGGGCTGGTGGGGCAGCGACGTCGACGACCGGTCGGCCGCAACGTGTGCATGTGCATGTCACGAAGAGATCTTTGGTTGGCCCCAGTGGGACGAGGCTGTGAAAAAGTCGCTCGTCGCTGCTTAGCGACCCGGTGTCGTTACCGAACGCGAAGAAAGTGTGCGCCGGGACCTTGTTCGGCCGCCACGTCGCCGGGATTGAACACGTCACAACTGTCAAGCGACTGGCAGCCGCAGCCAATGCAGCCCGCCAGGCGATCGCGAATGCCGTTGAGCGTTGCGATCTGCTCCTCGAGCCTGGGGCGCCACGCTTCGGCCAACTGCTGCCACTCGTCTTGGGTGGGCGCCCGATGTGCTGGCAAAGCGTCCATCCGCTCTTTGATCTCAGACAGGGTCAATCCAACCTCCTGGGCGGCCCGGATGAACGACACGCGGCGAAGAACGTCGCGTGCGTAGCGGCGCTGGCCACCCGAGGTCCGCACCGACGAGATCAGTCCTTTTTCTTCATAGAAACGCAGCGCTGATGTCGCGAGTCCGAGGCGTTCGGCTGCGTAGCCGATCGTCAGTAGTTCTTCGAGGTCGGTCATTGCGTTGCGCCGGTGCGTCGCGTCATGTGGTGGAATCCCCAATCACTAGCTCTACTTCAACTTTACTTGAAGTTAACCGAGTTGCGGTGTGCGCTAGCACGCTGGCTCAGCACCGCAGTATGTCGGGGTAGCGCACCAAATGGTCCTCTGCGTCGAAGAGCCCAACGTTGGATTCGTCGGGAAGCTCGACGCAGGAATCTAGCACCGGATAAGCGGTCGGTGGACACGCGCCAACAGCGGTGCCAGAGTCGTCGCAACAGCTTGGCTCGAAAAGTCCTCCACACATCGACGACGACGGCGATGCGGCACTCGGCGACTGGTTGACGGCGATGCCGACAGCGACGAGAACCGTAATGGTTAGGAGCACTGCCAGAATCCAGCCAAGGTTCTGGCCTGTTTGCGGGCGCGGTGGCTGATGCTGCTCGGTGATGTGTTCATTGCCCAATATCGCGTTGACGAGGTCTTCGCCGTCGAAGTCGATGTCATCGGCCATGTCACATCCTCCGGTCCTGCAGGCCTCTAGGCAGGTACATCGCTGGCGGGTGCAACGTCGCTGACGCAATCGCGCAGATCCACCAGTGGCGGGAGCGACGGGTCCAGAATCGCAACGGTGGTCCAGTTGCCGCGGCGAGCACCGAGTTGCAGCGAGTGGGCGGATTCAATCAGAGGTGATGAGCAGTTCATGCAGGGTCTGACGAACCGAAACGCCAATTGGTTCCCGAAACCCAGAACTATTTGACCGTGACCGGCGAACCGAGCGGATACAACTGGGCGAGGTCGGCGATGACCCGCCGCCATCCCGGTCCAAGACCGGGCGGGGCGAAATCGGCCTTGCCCCGTACGAGTTGTTCGAACGCAGCATTGGTCACCGCAATCGCAACGGCGTCGCCAACCGAATCAGCTGCACTGACCGCGGCTTTGAGTCGAGTCGATGCGGCTGCGACATCGCCAGCCCCGACGTGGACAGCAGCGCCGGCAAGATCGGCGATCATTCGGTCGAGGTACGTGGCGCTCAGGTCGTCTTCGACGAGTTGGAGCTGGTCGAGTGCGCCCTGAGTGTCGGTGACGAGCGCTAGGGCGAGCGCCTGAACCGATCGGGTGTAGGGCTTGTCAAAGGTTGTGTCGACGAGGTAGCCAAGCGCCTCGTCGGCTCGACCTGCTTGACATAGGGCGAGCGCGAGCGCAGTGCGCACCTCGGACCCATCGGATCCGGTTTCGAGTATGCGATCGAATGCGAGCTGGCCGATGACCACAGATCGATCGCCGACTCCTAGATGTACTGCAGTGCCCGCTGCGACCATTGCCGGTAGAGCCATGCTTCCCGAAGTCTCACTGAGTGCCAGGGCCTCTTCCATGCCGCGTTCTGCTTCGGCAAAACGTCCGAGCGCAACAAGCGACCGAACATTTGGTGCCAACGACTGCACGGTTCCGAAGCGGTCTCCGAGTTCGCGAAACGTTTCAAGCGACCGTCGCGACAGGACTTCGGCTTCGGCGAAGTTGCCGGTCCACAAGCGAATCGATGCGATGAGGGTGTCCATCATGGCCGGCCCCCAGCGTTCGCCGAGCTTGAGAGCCTCGACCCGAGCGGCGCCAGCGAGTTGCTCGGCGTCGTCCAACCGGCGTTCCGCGTATGCAAGGTAGGCCTGGATGGCTTGCGCCCAGCTCAGGCCGCTGCGGTCGCCCAGCTCTCGGAAGTTCTCGATCGCGATCTCGAGTCTTTGAGCGGCGAGCTCGAGGTCGCCCGAGAGGAACGCAACGAGGGCCTTGTGTTCGCCGGCCCATGCAATCGAGCGCAAGTCGCCGAGCGTCGTTGCCAACGCATGCGCCTCGTCGAGCAGCACATCGGCTCGATCCAGAGATCCTCCGAAGATCTCGCAGTAGCCACGATCAGCCAGTGAGATGGCGAGCCCGGCGTCGTCGTCGAGTTCTCGAAAAATGGAGATGGAGTGGTCGAGTTCGGTTCTGGCCGTGGGCAGGTCGCCGAGGCCGTGGGCTTGGTTGCCGAGAAGCCGACGGGAAACTCCCTCGTCATAGCGGTCACCGGCCGCCAATGCCGATTCGAGAGCAACGCGGCCGTCTTTGCTCGCCGCATCGAACTCACGAAGCTCGGTAGCTCCAGCGGCACGGACGAGCCGGAGCTTGCGCTCGAGAGAAGAGTCGTCGGCGCCGATGGCGAGCGCCCGGTCAGCATCGGCGCGCGCTTGCTGGAACGCGCCGATCTCGAGGGCTCGCTGGCCGGAGCGCAGGAGGAGCTCAGTCGCAACAGAACTCATAGTGGACGGTACGGCTGCGATAGGTCCGATTTCTCGATCGAGCTCAACCGCGCTGGCGGCATGATGAGCGACTCGGCTCACCGGCACACTTGCGATGGACATCATGACGGAAGCGACGCCAGCATGGCGCTCAGCCCGGGCACCCTTGGTGAGAGTCTCGTAGGCAACCTCGCGGACGACGTCGCTTCGAAAGCGCCACCGCCCAGGTTCGAACAGCTCGAGGAGCCCCGCCTCTTCGAGACTCAGCAGGTCCGAGCGCACGAAGGTCTGTCCTATCTCGCGAGCGAACGTCTCGAGTGATGCCACGCCGTCTTCGGATCCGAGCACCGCTGCGTTGTCGATGATTGCCCGTGCCCGCGGATCGAGGCGGTCAAGGCGCGCTGCGATCAGAACCCGAAGCGAACTCGGCAGCTCGCGTCGGTCGAGCGACGGATCATCAAGCGACGCGAGCTCGGTGAGAAAGAAGGGATTACCCCCGCTGCGCTCATAGAGCTGGGAAGCGAATCGCCCATCGGCTGGCTCGCCAGCTACCGCAGCGATCAACTGATCGGCTTCGACGGGTGTCAGTGGATCGAGGACGATGTCGACACTGTCCACGACATCTGAGCGCGGGGGCCAGTCGACGTCAGCATCATCGCGTTGCGCCGTGACCAGCAGAAATGCTCGGTCTGCGAGCGAACGACTGATGCGATGCAAGACGTCGACCAGCAGAGGATCGGCCCACTGCACGTCGTCGATACACAGAATCAGTGGAGCATCGGCCGACCGTCGCCGAAGGGCGTCGACGATGAGCCGAGCGAGCGTGTCGCGCGCCCGGGCTCGGGGCATGTCGTCGAAGGTCGAGGGGTGCCCAGCGAGGTGTAATGCCCCCTCGGCGAGCCACGACAGTCGCGGATCTTCGGCATCGAAGCCATACTCGGTGATAGCCCTTTCGATGCTGAGATCTCGCATCAACGTGGGCGACAATGTGGTGGTTGCGTCGATGCGACCGAGCATGGCTTGTCCGAGCGGCGCCCACGGATTGGTCTCGCCAAACGGCGCACACACGCCGGCCAAGACTGCGATGTTGGTGACCACAGATGCGCCGAGTGCCTCGGCAATGAGGCGCGTCTTGCCACTTCCGGCCTCGCCGACGATCGAGACCAATGCACCTCGGCCGGCGCGTAGGTCATCGATCACATCAGCCAGTGCCTTTTGCTGGCGCGCTCGGCCGACAAACGGTGTGTCCCGGTTCACGCGTAGCTCGGTGCCCACGTGCTCGAGGCCCATCGCCCGCCACACACGTTCGGTTTGCTGCCGGCCGCGGACCGCAAGATCGTCTACTTCTGCGAGGGAGATTGCCGACGATGTGAGCGCGGCGGTCGAGTCACCCACGTAGACCTCACCGGGCGGCGCGAGCGCCTGAAGTCGAGCCGCTACGTTCACGACGTCGCCCATGACGGTGTAGTCGTCGGTTCCAGCGAGCCGGCCGAACAGCACTTCGCCGGTATTCACTCCGACTCTGAGCTGCACCGGTTGGGTCAACTCCGGGTGTTCTACGACGAACTGGGCCAGCGAGCTGTGGAGTTGCAGCGCAGCCCGAACTGCTCGATCAGGGTCGTCCTCGTGCGCAATTGGAGCCCCGAAGAGCGCAAGGATTCCATCGCCGAGCACCTTGTCGATGCTTCCACCGAATTCGATCACGTCGGCGATCAGCCGTTTGAACGCGTCGTCGATCAGCCGTTTGGCTCGTTCAGGGTCGAGATACTCGACCAACCCGGTGTAACCCACGACATCGGCGAACAAGACGGTGATGAGGCGACGTTCTTCATTCGGAGTGGCGACGACCTGATGCCCACAAAACGGGCAGAACCGCGCTTCTTCCGGAAGGGGCTGTGAACACGCAAGACACGCCATTGGCGCTCACTCTAGAGCTCCGCATGTCGCAGAGCCCATCCAAAGCTCCGCATGTCGCAGAGCCCTTCCAAATGGTTCCGCTGGTGACGCTACTCAGCGAGTGTCTGCATCCATTCGAGCCCGGCTTCGACGCTGCTGGTTGGTCGGTACTTAGCGCCCAACGGGCGAGTCCATCCGAGTTCGCGGAGCTGGTGAAATACCAAGCGGTAGTCGAGTTCGCTCGATCGGGTTCTGCGCGGTCGGGGACCGTGAGAGGGCCCCGATGATTGTCGAACGAGTTGAGCGGCTCGACCATGATGGTGACGCCATGAGGCGCAGCTTGCTTGCAGGCCTATCGCAGGTTGCCCCAATAGGTCAGGACGGCATCAGGTTGGGCAGGCGCAAGTGATGAAAGATCTTGACGCTGACAGCTTATGGACGCTTCAGGGCAAAGCAGATGTCCCGCGCTGGAATAACCGCCATTGAGATAGAGCCAGAAGAGTTACCTAAGCGTAAGCCTCGCTCGAATAAATGAGCTCATAGCTATGACTGTAAATCTCGAAGACAATCCCAAAAGGATCTTCCACATAGCACATGCGATATGGCTTTTCTCCTGGGTAATACTCTCTGATCGGCATCCGTTGCTTACCGCCTGCCGCAACGATTTTTTCAACAATCCCCTCGACATCTGGATCTTGAATGCAAAAATGAAAAGTGCCATGCTGCCGGTAGTTAAGATTTTCATCCGGCGCATGGTTCTCACGAAATTCGAAAATTTCAATGCCAACTCGGTCAGCTGTCGACAAATGTGCAATACGCAATCTTTCCCAGCCCGCACCAAACACATCTGTGCACATTTGGCCTATGGCACTGTCGTCTTCAACAACTTCACTTGGTTCCATGATGGTGTAGAAACCAAAGACGTCAGTATAAAATTTCACGGCCGCATCTAAGTCCGGAACGGACAGGCCAATATGGGAAAAACTGCGAGGTGTGGGGGCCATTACTATTTCCTTTGATTAAACAGTGTCGATGTTGTTTGCATTTTATAAGGCTCTCGCTCCTTGGGGGAAGCGGGGGACTGCCTGTAGATTTCAAAAACCTTCATGCGCATGAAAGACCGTCCATGACGTGGATTGCGCTCACGCCAGCTGGGCGCCGTATCGGACTGCTTCGTCGATGGACAGCCGGGCTAGCCCGACCAGCGAGCGCCGGCCCGCTAATCCCAGGAGCGAGGTTTTTGCCGCAGCTTCTTGGTATGGGACTTGCGTTTTTTGCCCTCGAGGCGTCGGCGCTGGGAGCCTCGGGTTGGTTTGGTGGCGCGCCGTTTCCGCTTGGTGACAAGTGCCGCTTTGACCTTGTCGCCAAGGCGTTCCATGGCGATGTCCTTGTTGCGAAGCTGTGAGCGGTGGTCGTCGACGTCGGCGCGGACCACGTCGCCGAGTTTGCTCATGAGCCGTGCCCGGACGCCCTGGCTGACCGTTGGTGAGTCGACTATTGACCAGCTGAGCTGGACCCGGGTGCTTGCCTTGTTGGCATGCTGGCCACCTGGGCCGCCAGAGGTTGTGTACTTCCATTCGAGTTCGGCGTCGGGAATCGACCACGACCTGTTGATCTCGATGGGCATGAGTCAAGCGTGCCACGAAAAAGATCACAAGTCGCTGATGTTTCGCGATGCAAAGAGAATGGCGGTTGCTAGCTCTCGACGATGGTGACGGACTCGAGCACTTGGCCCCGTCCGTTGGGGGCGCTTGGATCGCGACGCTCGATGGCCTCGACGAGTTCGATGCCTTCGACCACTTCGCCGAACACCGTGTGACGACCGGTCAGGCGGTCGACCTCGACAAAGGTGATGAAGAACTGGCTGCCGTTACTATTCGGTCCAGAATTCGCCATTGCGAGCAGACCTTTGCGGTCCAGAGATGGGCCGCCATCGAATTCGTCTTGGAACGAGTAGCCCGGACCGCCGGTTCCTGTGCCGGTCGGATCGCCGCCTTGGGCCATGAAACCGTCGAGCACACGGTGAAACGTCGTGCCGTCGTAATAGCCGTCGCGGGCCAGGCTGACGAAGTTGTTCACGGTGATCGGGGCGGTTTCTGCGAGCAGCCGAATGCGGATATCGCCGCCGCCCGTTGTGAGCACAGCCTCGTAGGTTCGGGCAGCGTCGATGGCCATTGGAGGAGCTTCGGAATAGACCCCGGCGCGAGCGGCAGGCAACACACTGGTGAGCGCGCCCGTTCCGGACCATGGCACGAAGTCGGCGGGAATTGCGTCGGACAGGCCGGCTCCGGCATCGGCGGTGCATCGGTCGACGATCGGCGACATGACATTGATTGCGGGCTGGGCGCCTTCGATCAGCGTGGACCAGAACAGCTCTGATGCAGCTGGATCAGAAAGTTCGGTGATGAGACAATCTCGGTCGACCACGGTGCTGAAGCCCGAGGCCTGTTCGGCCTGGCTCGCAAAGAAGTCACCGAGAGATGAGACTGGCGTGCAGTTCACGAACGTGTCGGTCGCAGGTGGTACGCCAGTCTGGTCGACTCGGAACTGATAGGTGAGTGCAACGACCGTGTAGAAGACCAAGTCGCCGTCGTCGGCGGCCTTGAAGCGATCGGCGAAACATGCCGGAGCCGTGTCGGCCACGTCGCCTTGAGACCCAACCGCAAGGGTCGCCCACTCGCCGAGGCTGGTTGAGTCGACGCATCCATTCATGGCGTAGGCCAGGGCGCGTAGCTGGGTGTCATCGATTTCGCCCAGCGCCACCTGCGGCGATGTCAACGCCAGTTCGAGTGCCGGATCGTCGCTGCTCTGGTCGACAATGCAACCAATTGCCTCGGGGGATGGGTCGATGTTGAAGCGGTTGCGCACGAAGCCCTGCGCCGCATCGGCAGGGCTTGCAGGTTCGGCGTCCTCGGGCCCGGCAACGGCGCCGCCGGCAGCAGAGTCATCATCGGGGACCGCAGCTGCGCGAGAATTCACGTCGGCGGTTGGCTCTGGATCTAGTTGGGTTGTCTCGGCGTCGTCGTCGCCAAGCGTGGCGGTGTCTGCGGTGCTGGTCTCCTCGCCAGGCTCGGTGGCGGTGCTGTCAATAAGGCTGGTGTCGTCGGCGTCGGCGTTCACTGCAGCAGAGTCGTCGCTCGATGACGAGCATGCACTTGCGAACATGGCGAGAAACAACAGGGCCGCAATCATGGGGCGGAGAGGCGAAGTCATGGCGCCTTCTCTATCACTTCCGAAGCGCATTTCCCCGGAGCCCTACCCGATAAACCATCGAGCGCTCCCAAAGCAGTGGCCCCAGAGCAGTGACTACAACGGGTTCTCTAGATCCCAGCTATGCGGCGTCGGGTCGGGGAGGAGACAGCGGTGGCTGCTGCAACAACGGTGATGGCGATGAGCACATTGGTCGTGCCAAAGGCACCACCGAGAGCGCTGATGACCAACGGCATGACCATGCCCGCGTAGGCCATGAGGTAGAAGGTCGAGCTGAGTGCGCCGCGGTTCTCATCGTCGGTCATCTGCGCGATGAGCGCAAGACCAGCAGTAGCGATGATGCCCGACGCAGCGCCAAGCAGAACCGCCGCGACCCATATCAGGGGCCATGCGCCGGTCACGAAGGCAACGGTGCCCAGCGCGTAGCCAACGGTGCCGATCGCCGCTCCTGCGGCCATTGCCGGCGTGGCCTCGACGCGTTTGTTAAACGGCCGTGAGAACAACCCGCCCCAGGCGGTGGCCATGCCCGACACGCCGGTGAGCATCACGACGCTGGCGCTGATCGAGTCGCTCAGTAGCACTGGGAAGAGCGCGAATGCAACCGATGGAAACGCAAATACCCATAGGCCGAGCGGCGCGATGTACCAGTAGAAGCCTCGTTTGGCCCGTTCGGGGACACCGAGGTTGATGTGTGGACGCCACGGCCCACGCCGCGCCGCAGCTGCAACATCGACGGTCTCGTTGACGGTGAGCACAACTGGCACCGTGACCAGTGTGAGTGCGATGTGAAACAGAAACGGGACTACCAACGGAGCGGGGCCGAGCCACTCATAGATCGACGAAACCGGAGGAGCGCCCCCGAACCCTCCGTAGGTGACGGTGGTGGCGACGATTGCCGCTTTCAGTTCGCTGCCCTTGCCCATCAGCTCTTGTAGCCACGCAGCACCGACGCCGAGCCCGGCGCCGCTCACGACACCGAGAACCACTCGCCCAGCAAGCAGCAACGCGTAGCTGTCTCGTCCGGCGATGATGAGTGCTGATGCAACCGCAGACAACACCAGCGATGTAACCAGCAGCGGCTTGCGCCCAAAACGGTCCGAAAGCTGGCCCGCGAGCAGCAAGGTTGCCAAGATGCCGACGACGTAGACGACGAAGATCAGCTGTGTCTGGTTCGCAGTGAGGTCGAGACGGTCTCGATAGACGACCAAGAACGGCGTCGAGACGTTCGTGCCATAGCCAACGATGAAAACACCGAAAGCAACCGCGCGCGCCTGCCTATTCATGGTTCCAACGAGTTTGCGAGATAGCGGAATTAGCCCTGGAGGAACTCGGCGACGCGGAATGCCAGGTCGAGTGACTGGGTGCCGTTGAGCCGCGGATCGCAGATCGTTTCGTAGCGAGCTTCGAGGTCGGCGTGGTTGAGGTCCTCGCCGCCGCCAAGGCATTCGGTGACGTCTTCGCCGGTGAGTTCGACGTGGATACCACCAGCCCAGGTGCCGACCTGGGCATGGGCGGCAAAGAAGCCTTCGACTTCGCGACAGATGGCATCGAAGTGCCGGGTCTTGCGGCCGAGGTCGCTGGTGAACGTGTTGCCGTGCATTGGATCGCACGCCCACACAACCTGGTGACCCGCGTCTTTGACGGCCTGCAAAAGCGGTGGCAGGTTCTCGCGCACTTTGTCGGCGCCCATCCGAGAAATGAGCGTGAGCCGCCCAGGAATGTTGTCGGGATTAAGCGCTTCGCAAATTCCCAGGACTTGTTCGGGTGTAGCGGTCGGACCGACTTTGCATCCCAGTGGGTTCTTGACACCGCGTAAAAATTCGACGTGGGCGCCATCGAGTTGGCGGGTGCGCTCGCCGATCCACAGCATGTGGGCCGAGCAGTCGTACCAGTCTCCGGTCAAACTGTCTTTACGAGTGAGGGCCCGTTCGTAGTCGAGCAGAAGTGCTTCGTGGCTGGTGAAGAAGTCAACGCCGTCGAGGCGGGCGTCGTGATCGACGTCGATGCCGCAGCTGTTCATGAACCTCACTGCAGCTTCGATGCCGTCGGCGAGTTGTTGGTAGCGCTTGCCTTGAGGCGACGCAGCCACGAACTCTTGGTTCCACGCATGCACCTGGGCCAGGTTGGCGAAACCACCCTTGGTGAAGGCTCGCAGCAGGTTCAGTGTCGATGCGGACTGCTGGTAGGCCTGCAGCAAGCGCTGCGGATTCGGAATGCGGGCGCTCTCGCCGAACTCTGGATCGTTGATGATGTGACCACGAAACGACGGCAGTTCGACACCGTCGATTGTTTCGGTGTCGCTGGAGCGCGGCTTGGCGAACTGGCCGGCAATACGACCGACCTTGACCACGGGAAGACCACCGGAGTAGGTGAGCGCAACCGCCATCTGCAAGATGACCTTGAGGCGGTCACGGATGCCGTCGGCGGTATACCCATCGAAGGACTCTGCGCAGTCTCCAGCTTGGAGAAGAAAAGCCCGCCCTTGTGCAACTTCGCCGAGCTCTTCAGTCAAATCGCGTGCCTCGCCTGCAAAAACAAGCGGTGGCAGCGCCGAGATCTGATCGAGCACTTTGGCAAGCACATCAGCGTCTGGCCATGCTGGCTGTTGCGCTGCGGGGCGGTCCAGCCAGGTGTCAGGTGTCCATGTGGTGGTCATAACCATCCAGTGTGCCCTCTAACCGCGTCTCGTTGCACCGAGTTTCGCGCTGTCGCTCATATCCGGCGAACGTAGACGCTCGTCGGGCGATGATCTTTCGTCGATGCGTCGCCACATCGTCGAAGATGGGACCGAGGTCGGCAAGTAACAAGATGGGGCATTGGGCGTCAGGTTGGGTAGTTGACGCCGTCGTGAAAACGGCAAGAGCGCAGGGCCGAAGCCCTGCGCTCTTGGATATATGCTCTTGGATACGTACAGCGCTGCGGTAGCGGCAGAAGTTGTTAAGCAGCGTCGAATGCAGCGGGTGCGTTCTCGCGGACGGTGTTCACGGCTCGCTTGACCAAACGGCGGGCTGCCTCGGCAGTCACACCCAGGTCCTCGCCGACTTCGCGGTAGCTGCGCTTGCGGCCGTCGTGTAGGCCAAAGCGCTGCTCGACTGCGTAGCGGGCACGGTCGTCGAGAACGTCGAGCAGGCCAGTGACCATGGCCTCTTCGGCCCGGTCCATTACCACTGACTCTGGGCCAGGGTTGGCGTCGGGGAGCAGGTCGACGAGTTCGTTGCTGTCGTCGTCGCCGATGGTGCGGTCGAGCGAGGTCGGGGTGGTCAGGCGGTGCAGACGGGCGTGCTCTTCGTCGAGCTCGTCGCCATCGCCTGACACCTGGCGTAGTGCTGCACGCAGGCTTGCGGACCGGTCGCCGGGGAGGCGAACCAGGCTGGCCTTTTGGTCGAGTGCCCGGCCGATTGCCTGGCGGATCCAGAACGTTGCATAGGTCGAGAACTTGAAGCCCTTGCGCCAGTCGAACTTGTCGACTGCGTGCTCAAGGCCCAGGTTGCCTTCTTGGATCAGGTCGAGCAGCTCCATGCCGGGAGGCAGTGGGTAGCGGCGAGCGACACTGACCACCAGGCGAAGGTTCGCTCGGATGAAGCGGTCCTTGGCCATGGCGGCGTTGCGGACCTCGCGGTCGAGCTTGCGGCTGCGCTCGCCTGATTCTTTGATCTTGCGGGCTGCCACGCCCTTTTCGATGATTTGGGAGAGCTCGCGCTCTTCGGCTGCGTTGAGAAGCGCAACGGTGCCGATTTCGTTCAGGTATTGACCTACTGAGTCACTCATGTGATGCCTTGGGGAGTTGGGTTCTTTGGGGGGTTTCAGAGACTGCTTGGCGCATGTAACCACGATCCGCGGTGTGATGTTCCAGTGAGACGATGGCGTTGTGAAGTTCTCAGGGTGGATGTCACGAGTGGCGGTGGGGTTAACCTGGTCTCGCTCGGTAGGCGGCGCTGTGATTGGGTTTCAGCGGCAGCCCGGGCGAGGCGCAGATTGTGGTTGGTATAGAGCGGAAACAATCTCCTTTGACACGACGAGGTGCGCAGTTTTGTGGCGCTTGTGCTCGGCGTATCGGGGGGTCTTCGAAAAGTGGAGTAACCTGATCGGGTTACGGTCACAACTTCTGTTAGCGCTTAGATACGGTAGTACAGCTACCCCTCGGTAATCCAGCATCTTTTTGGCTTTTTTCGTGATATTTCTTCATATGGGTAGGTCTACGCGCCTAGCAGTGTCGCCCAGGTGACACGAATCGGGCTATTTGGTGGGACTTTTGACCCAGTACATGTTGGGCACCTAGCAGTCGCGAGCGCTGCTGCCCATGCGCTCGAGCTCGATCAGGTCCTGATGGTGGTGGCGCATCAGCCATGGCAAAAGGTCGGAACCCGGGCGATTAGCGACTCGGCGCTTCGGCTGGCAATGGTGGCCGCAGCGACTCAAGACCGCCCCGACCTGGTGGCCTCGCCGCTCGAGATTGACCGCGGCGGATCGTCATACAGCATCGACACGGTCGAACAACTGCGGGCCCAACAGCCCGATGCCGAGATCGTGCTGGTGGTCGGAAGCGACGTGGTTGGTGATTTGCATACCTGGCACCGCCACGACGAACTGAAGAACATGGTGGTGTTAGGGGTCGTCGACCGGCCCGGCGATGTGGGCGCCGAACCGCCGCCTGGTTGGACAATGCGTCGAATTGCAGCGCCTATGGTCGATTTGTCGAGTTCACTGTTACGAGCACGCATGGCGGCCGGCGAACCAGTCGACTACCTCGTGCCAAGTGCGGCACTCGGTGTGTACCGACAGTGGCACGCCGACCAAGCCAACGCAGATGAAGCCGCCGCCGAGAAAGAGAGTTCCTCGTGAGTACCGAAAAAAGCACAACCAACGCCATGATCGATCCGCTGGTCGCTGCACTGGCCCGATCCGAGGCGCCGTGGGCGTTGGTTGCTGCAGCAGCTGCTGAGTCCAAGCTCGGCACGGCCACGTTGGCGCTCGACGTGGGCGATGCGATCACGGTGACCGAACATTTCATTATCACCAACGGCAACAACAGTCGTCAGGTCAAAGCGATCGTCAACGAGATCGAACATCAGCTCAAGCTGGTCGATGGTCCCTCTCCGCTGCGTCTCGAAGGGCTCGAATCGCTCGACTGGGTGCTGATGGATTACGGCGAGTTCGTCGTGCACGTGTTTTCTGAAGAGGCCCGGGGCTACTACCAACTCGAACGGCTCTGGAAAGACTGCAAACACGTCGACTGGCGCGCCCTCGCCGAGGCATAGCCGCCGACTTCAGCCAGGGCGTCTCACGAGCGCCGGCACCCTGCTACAGGCTGCGGCGGAATGAGACGAGTTGGCCGAGCGCGTCTTTCACGAAGACCATCAGTTTCTTGGGAACCAGCAGATTCTTGGCATCGCCCCAAGTGCTACCGACCTCGGTGTCGCCGCGGCGGGGACGATGCTGCACCGGAATCTCGACGTGGCGATAGCCGCTGCGCCCTTCAAGCACGGTCATCAAGACATGGGGCGTGAGCGAGTCGGCAGGTACTTGATCGAGGATGCCTGGAAGTACGTCGGCTCGGTAGAGGCGAAACGGGCAGTTGATGTCGCGGCGTTCGACGTTGAACGCAGCCTTGAGCGCGATCGGTAGCGCACTGGTCACGACCTTGCGATACCAGGGGTCGAACCGCACCGTGCGTTCGCCGGTCACGATCGCAGCGCCGGCTTCGGCGTGGCGGAAGAGCAGCTCGATGTCTTCGGCCTCGAACTGGCCGTCGCCATCGACCTGCAGGATCCACTCGGCGCCGGTGTCGAGCGCCCGGCGGTACGCGTTGAGCACGGTGGGGCCGTGGCCGCTGTTGACCGGGTTGGTCATCGCAATCATGGTGCCAGTTAGTTGAGGGCCGAGCGCGTCGAGCACGGCGGCGGTGTCATCGGTCGACTCATCGTTGACGACAACAAACCAATGTCGGGCGCTGTGGCGGTCGAGCACCGCGTCCAGGTCGGTCAAGAAGCCAGCGATGCCGTCGGCCTCGTTGTAGGCCGGAATCGCAAGCGCGACCGAGGCGAGGTGTGCGGCGCCGGCCGGTTTGGCCGGTGAGTTCGCTTCGGTCATTGATTCGACGTCCTTGCTGGGCGATCAGGTATGCGGGCGCTGTGCAGGTTCTAGCTGCGATTGTGGCGGCTGAGGGCGGCGTTTACAAGACAGCATTGCCACGGTAGGGGATAGGGCCCACGGTGTTCGCACGGCGTGGAGAGCGAGAACGCAAAAGTGTTCGAAAAACGACCCAAAACGTTGGCAGAGACCCGCTATGGTGTGCCGTTGCAACCGGCTTCGGCCGAGCGCAAGCGTCCGTGCCCGAGAGGCCCAAGGGAACGGCCTGCAAAGCCGTACAGTCATCGGTTCAAATCCGATCGGGCGCTCTAGGCTACATTTGGCTGCTCCGAGGGTTCTGCGAGGAGCGGCTACATGTCCAATACACCAACGCACGGCAGCGACGTCCAAGAGACGCCGGACTGGTGGAAGGCGTCCGACGGACGTTTCTACCCGCCTGAGTTGCACCCAAATTACGTGAAGCCGGCCGATCCGGCTCCATCGGCTGCGGAACCCGACGCGTCACCTGTCACCACTGACCCTCCGCTGGCTGAGCGGCTGCGGGCCGAAGCTGATCGAGTTGGCGACGAGGCATCTGCGGCGGCCGACGCGGGCGTTGGTTCAATGGACTCGGCCAGCCTCATCGATGATGCGAAGGCAAGCGTGCGCAGCACGATCGACGATGGCACGAACGAGATCGCCGACGCTGGCGACGGCCTTGGTAGCCAGCTTGATGGCGCGGCGTCGGGTGTGGTTCCCGATGTGGGTTCGGTTGACCCACGGGCCACAGTCGTGTCGACATCGGTGCCGAGCCTGCCCATCACCCCACCGGTAATCCCCCCAGCACCAGTTACAACGCCCACAGTGCCACCGTTGCCTGCAACGCCGCCGATGCCTTCGCCGGGTGCGCCGCCTGCGATGCCGTCGTCGTTCGAGGCTCCGTCGGCACCCGGCGCAGTGCCCCCTTCGCCGGGCGCACCGCCGATGCCAGCGCCGTCGATGCCTTCGCCGGATGCGCCCCCAGCGATGCCACCTGCGCCAGCCGGGGCGCCAGTTGCGCCAGCAAACCCGCCGACGTCGATGCCTCCAGCTCCGGGTGCGCCGCCGGTACAGCAGGGTCCCGGCGGTATCACCTATACGCCCGCTCCCGATGCACGCCAGACGTTCCCTGACAACAGCACCCCTGCACCAAGCCCGCAACCTGCATTCGGCCAGCCAGCGGAACCAGCGATTCCGGCGGCGTCGACCAAGAAGGCGAGCACGATCGCTGGTGTTGTCGCTGGTCTCGGAGGTATCGCTGCGATTGCCGGCGGCCTGCTCGGCTGGGGAAGCGTCCGGGGTCTGATTCTCAACGACGCGGGCGAACAAACCCGCGACCCGATCGCGCTTGCTGATATTGCTGGCTTCGACTCATCGGGCATCTTCGGTGTCGCCGGGGGCGCAGTGCTGTTGATCTGTGCGCTGTTGTTCTTCATGGGCATTCCCAAACAGCTCACATGGGGAATCGGTGCACTCCTTGCTGGAGCGGTGATCGTGGGAGCGGTGATCTTCAGCTTCATCGACATCAACGGTTTGCCCGACGCGTACCGAGCCCAACTGGTGGCGATTGGCAATGGCGATGGCATCACCAATGTCGAGGCGACCCAGGGAATTGGACTGTGGCTCGCGGGTGCCGGTGGCGTACTCGGTGTGCTTGCAGCACCTTTCGCCAACCGGAACTAGTCACCGACAAAACAATCAGCATCGAGCGGCCAAATCAGGGGGTAGCAGGCAAGATTGTCTGCTAGCCTCGGGCCGTCAAGCGCCATTAGCTCAGTTGGCTAGAGCACCTGCATGACGCGCAGGGGGTCGGGGGTTCAAGTCCCTCATGGCGCACTCTAAAAATCGTTGGAATCTGGCGGATCTTGCTTCGGTAAGACCCGCCAGATTCTCGTTTTGAGGCGAAGGGGTAGCCAAAGGGGTAGCCAAAGGATTTCGTTTGTTCTGTTGGCGGACAGATGGTGCGTTTGATGCCTGGCGCTTGCTCGGCCAGCAACTCTGCGATCGCAGAGACGGCAACGTTCCGTCCTGACCAACGA
>Ga0209831_1000295_pt1 | contig 48477 bp, 43 predicted proteins | sample Maine_Asex4_meta_FD_187451 | JGI IMG/M metagenome (GOLD analysis project Ga0209831, IMG submission 187451) | Marine algal microbial communities from Maine, USA - Maine_Asex4_metaG (SPAdes) (version 2) | ecosystem: Host-associated > Algae > Red algae > Unclassified | place: Maine, USA | collected... | reverse complement strand
ATGATGAAGTGATGGTTGATTTTGAACAGGCAAATCCCAATGACCCCTATGTTTGCGATACACTTTATCACGGCAATACAAAGCCAGAACATTTTGATCCGGATAATAATCTAAAATCCATCAAAACCCGAAGTGGACATACTTTTTTATTGAATGATGAAGATGGGAAAGAAAGTATTACCATTAATGACAAGCATGGTAATCAAATAATGATTGATACTGCTGGAAATAATATGACCATTACGGCTTTGGAGACGATGACTTTTAATGCTAAGAATATGAACTTTGAAGTTGGGGAGAATATTAATGTACAAGCTGGTCAAAATATGAGTACCAATGTTGGGCAGAATTCGAGCTATACCATTGGGCAAAATCTATCTACTTCTGCCGGAGAAAATATAAATGAAAATGCAGGTGCAAATATCATCACTTCTGCTTCTGACCTTATAAAAATGAATTCTTCTGATGTGCAGCTTACAGCAGGTAGTAAAATGAACCTTAGCTCTAACTCTGGCACTTTACATGCCAATGGAGAGTTGCGGGTACAGGCAAGATCAAAAGTAAAAATTTCAGGTGCTAAAGTATTAATGAATAAATCATAATTATGGAAAACAGAAAACTCAAGCTTAAAAAAACAACAGCAGTTCATAAATATGCTTTTCAAAACGTATTGAGGTTCAAATCTCTTACCCATGTTTTTGTAAATGAGACCCAGCAAGATATAGAAGTCAGACAATTGGGATATTCTGAAGCCGAAAGTATCTACGAAGTAAAAATGAAAAACAGGAAGCAGTCTTATAATGAAGGCATGGAGGCTTTAGCTCCTGTTTTATTTGAAAAAGTTTATCCTGTATTTGTTATTAAAATTAGTGAAACAGGAGAAATTACTGACTTTTTAAATTATGAGGATGTAGCATATAATTGGAGCAAGCATAAAAAAGAGATTACTAATATGTTTGAGAAAAACTGGTTAACCATAAATGCTATTAAAGGAATTGAACAACTTATGTTTGATTATGATGAGTTTAAAAATACTTTTTCAAGAAACTTGGAAATAAAAATGCTGTTTCCAGCTTTGTTTAAGATTACCAATATTGAAAACGATAAATTTATAAAAGAAGACATTTGCGACGAACTTCCTGCCAATATAGAAATTCCACTAAATATTGCTTACAAAATTAGTGATGGAGAGCAGAATAATCAAGTTTTTAGGTTTGAAGGCACTTTAGATTATGAAAAATTTGAAACAAAAAAAGAAGGAGAACTTAAAAGCGAAAAGAGAAAATTAATTGAATTAGTTAGAACGTTGAAAAATAGTAATATAGCTAAGTTTCAACCGCTTATTAAGCAAACAGGCTTTTTTAGTTTTGATGGTAATTCTTGTATAAATAAAGCCCTCGAAGCTATTAAATTTAAAATACCTGATTTTATATACCAAGACAGGATAACTTCTATAACACTCCAAAATTAAAATATGACCAACAATTTTCCCACTCCCACTTTAACTTATGTTCCCGATGGTTCTTTTTTGTATTGTGATAAGGGAGTTATTCCAACGCCTTTCAGAATTACAGAATACGCTGAAGTTTCATTATCGGATGTGCCTTTTGCTTCAGACGAAAATGTAAAAGGAATAATTAATGTAATTCCCTTTGGAATTTGTGCTGTAAAAGGTGGGCAACCGTGCATGCCTGCAACTAATAATAGTCGTTGGAATATTGTATCAAGAATTGTTGAGATTGGGTCTGCTGATGCTATATTAGATAATTCCAGTTTGCCTTGTACACAAGGTGGAATTATTAAAATTGCCCCAAGCTTTTTGCATGCACTTACAGAAATGTATGATGACCCAGGTGAAATGTTTGACAAAATGGTGGACATGCTAAAAGGAACGGGTGAAAATGCATTGGCTTTTGGCAAAGGATTAGTAGTGGGCGGTTTGGGTGGCTTGTTAAAATTTGCTTGGGATGTTGTAAAATTTCCATTTGCCGAAGGGTGGACGGCTCTTACAGATTACGATCAATTTAAGGATAACTGGTCTGGTCGCTACAATTCTGCAAAAGATTTTGGACAAGCAGCCTGGGAAAAAGGAGAGCAATTATATGGTTTAGCAACTGACCCGGATGCCAGAGCTGCCATGTGGGCATATATGAGTGATCCGGATGTTTGGGAACAGGCATTTGATGGAGTATATTCTGCTGTTTCAGAAATGGACAATACCCAAATTGCGGAGTTTGGCGGACAAATGGCTTTTGAGGTTTTACTCGGTGTTTTTACTGGTGGTATGGGGGCTTCAAGACATATTGCAAAAACAGATGATGTTTTTAGAGCTGCGCAGGCTTTAGAAAATTTAGATGATTTTGGTGATGTAGGGAGAGCATTAGAAAATTTAGATGATGTAATACCTGAAGAAATTTTAGATGATATTGATGATGTACCGGGTGGGCAGACTATTTTGGGGCAGGCAGATGAATTATCCAATGCTCAAAGGCAAGCTATTGATGAAGTGGAGAATGGAAATCTTGATTTAGATACGAATAAAAAGAAAGGAAATTATGGAGAAATCAAGATGGATGACCATATGATGAATGAACACGGCTTAGAACCAATAAATAACAATAGAGTTACCAGTCTTGATCAAAAAATTGAAAAGGGTATTGATGGGGTTTACAGAGATGCAGATGGAAACTATGTAATTGTAGAGGCTAAATATAATACTTCTAAGCTTAGTCAAACCCCTGCTGATGGTCCGCAAATGAGCGATAATTGGATTGAAGGTAGTAATAGAATTGAAAGGGCTGTTGGTGATGCTGATTTAGCAGATGATATTTTATTGAATGGTTATGATAGAGTACTTACTCATATTGATCCAAATGGAAATGTTACTACCAGCAGAATAGATTCAAATGGAAAAGTAGTTGGTTCTTGGCCTTGATTGTAAATAAAACTAAATATAAATTTTAAACAACAAAGTTGATATCATATCTTAGCAAAAAATAATTTTAGAATAAAAGACTATGCCATTAAGAGATTCATTGAAAGATAATAACTATTTTTTAAACTATATTCCACAGCAACAAAAAAGAATAGATAAATTCACTCAAAAAATTGAAGAAGGTCATGTAAGAGAAGATAGAATTCCAGCAGTATTGCAAAAAATTTTTGAATTGAAATTTGATGTTGTAATAGCAAGCTATAGTGCAGGCAAAGATTTTAATGAGGTGAAAAAACTTTTCGAAAGTTTGATTGAAGATATTTCATTTTCTAACCTTAATCATCGTTATGTACAAGTTATTTGGTTGTTATCGTTATCTATATTATTTGATATACCAAATGAAAAATTGGCAAATTTAATTGAATTGGTAAAAAGAGATGAACTAAAAGATTATCTCGTTGACTTTTTTATTAAATATAAAATAAATGATTGGCAAATTAGTAATTTAAATCTAAAATTTAGTACTCCTTATAGTACTATAAAACAGATTATTCAATCTGTTCCTTTAGATAAGGTAGAAGCCATAAATAAACTTAAGTTTTATTTAGAAAACGAATGGTATCAAGGACACGGCAAAATTGATGCTGGATGGCATAATAGTCATACTGAAACAAAGGTTGACATATATTATGGATATTGGAGTTTTGAAAGCAGTGCTTTGGTCAAAATTTTAGGATTAGATGATACTTTACTTAAAGGCATTAAATATTATCCTTATGATATGGTACATTCCATGCAATCGTAAAGAATAAAACAACCTCATGAAAATATGGAGACTCTATTCTTCAAACCGAACTTCAGGCTACCCTTATGTGACTACAGAAGATGAGGTACAATACTACTTGGAAATCTTCTCTAAATTTTACCAACAAAAAGAAATTGTGGATGAATGGCAAGCTACCTTAATTTGTAATTTGCACCAAGTAGATATTGGGCGCATAGTACTTTCTAATCAGGAATTTTGGGTGCTTACTGAAAAAGCAAAGGCATTGCTAAACCCTTTAATTGAAAGTTCAGTAGAATATTTACCTTCAATGGAGAAAAAAAAAGTACACAAAAAAATATCTATATATAAACAGCTTCGACAGCGAAAAACTTATAAACCTATTATAGAAACAGTTCATCCTGAAAGACAATTTTTACTCAATATTTTATCTATTAAAAGCTCAGAAATTATAGACTTTGAAAAATCAGAATTTGAATATGATGATGAAAACGATACTATTTTTATGATTGATAAACTGGCTTTTAAACCTGAAAAGATAAAAAATATGCATCTATTCAAAATTGACAATAAGGGACATTATTTCAAATCTGCTACTTTCGTTTCTGATGAATTTCGGAAAATAGTAATACAAAACAACCTTACGGGATTAAAGTTTTCTGAACTCCATGAAGATGACGGCGGCAACTTAGTTTGGTCTTCAACATCTTAAATATTGAATCAGTTAAAATAATTTAGGTGTGTATTTGTATAAATATGATACAATTAATAATCGAACTCAAATTATTAGTAAAGCAGAGCCAAATGTTTATTATTTAGTTGCTGCGTTAGGGATGGAGCATTGTTTGAGCTCATTACAATGTAGTAAAACGGAATTGTAATAGCGAGTGCCGACAGCCCGACCCGAAGGGAAACGCCCTAAAATATCATTTACTTATTACTGGTGATGCATTAAGAAATATAAAATCGCTATAACATCTTTATTTTCAATTGGCTATCGGGGCTTTTCGATTTTTCGACTTCAGAAATTTCCCCAAAAAATGGCTATTTTTTCGATAAATGGCTTATGTTTCAAGGAAAATTTATTTTTAGAAATTTTAAATGTTGGTCACAGTTTCTTTGTATGATGTTTGAGCAGTTAACTTACCGAGAAAGTATTCGTGATATTATTAATTGTCTCAAAGCTCACCAAAGTAAAGTTTACCATCTTGGTATTACCAAAGTGGTTTGGACAACTACGCTAACCAGAGCAAATGAAAGCAGAGATTGGCGAATTTGGTCTGGCTTGGCGCAACATTTAATTCAGCTTGCTTTACCTTTATACAAAGATGACAATGATTTCACCCTTGATCTAAATAATACCGTTTATGCCTTAGATGCCTCTACAATCGACTTGTGTTTAAGTGTTTTTAAATGGGTAAAATTTAGAAAGAAAAAGGGTGTAATAACTCACCTCACGCAAAAGGTAGTCACGTTTTATTATTTTTAACATTAATAATTTTATATTTTTATTTTAACCTATGTGTTTTAGGGCATAACCACAATTTTGCCCATTACTTTTCTATCCATCATATCAATTAGAGCTTGTTGGGCATTTTTTAAGGTGTAAGTCTTTTGAATATGGGGTTTCAATCTACCATCTCTGTAAAGTTGAATTAATGTCATGGTATTCATCATATTTTCTTTAGGAAATTGCATAGCATAAGCACCCCAAAAAACACCAACAATTTGGCAGCTTTTTAGTAAAGGTAAGTTCATAGGAATTTTGGCAATGCCTGCCGGAAAACCAACTACTAAAAACCGACCTTCCCAAGCAGTTGCTCTTAATGCGGCTTCTGTATAGTTTCCGCCAACAGGGTCAATTATAACATCAGCGCCTTTCCCATTGGTCAGTTCTTTGGTTTTGGTTTTTAAATCTTCTTCATTATAATTAATTAGTTCATCAGCACCATATTGTTTACACAACTCCAACTTTTCATTGGTTGAAGCGGCAGCTATTACTTTAGCACCCATTATTTTACCCAATTCAACAGCAGCTAAACCAACTCCGCCAGAAGCACCTAATACCAACAACGTTTCGCCTTCTTTTAATTTCGCCCTATTTTTTAAAGCATAATAAGAAGTACCATAAGCCATCATAAAAGAGGCAGCAATTTCGTGCTCCATATCTTCTGGTTTAGTAAAAATGGCTTTGCTTGGTACAATAACTTCTTGGGCAAAACCGCCATGCGAAACAATGCCAAAAGCCTCATCGCCAACTTTAACATGCTTTACTTTCTCCCCTACTGCTTTAACTATTCCTGATACATCGCTACCTGGCGAAAATGGCAAATCGGGTTTAAATTGATATAAACCTTGCACTATTAAAGTGTCTGGAAAGTTGACACTACAAGCTTTCACCTCCAACAATATTTCATTTTCTTTGGGTTGTGGTGATGGCACTTCTTCCAAAACCATTTTGTTCGGATGTCCTAATTCTTTACAAAGCAATGCTTTCATAAATCTTTTATTTTTTTTGGTAAGATAAAAAATTTGTATTGGCTTACTATGTAATGAAAATGTAAAATTGTTATAAAACGAAATCAGTAGTAAAAAAATGTCTTATCTTTAACTAAAAGAAAATGTAATGAAGATATCCATTCCAACACCTTGCAAAGAAAATTATAAAAAGTTTAAAAGCACAGCTAACGGCGGTTTTTGTAAAAATTGTGCAACAGAAGTAATTGATTTTACAAAAATGAACAAGGTTGAAATACAAGATTATTTTTTAAACGTAAATGGTAAAGTTTGCGGCAGGCTTCCTCAACAACATTTAGATTTAAAACCACTTCAAACCAATAAAATGAAGAATGGTTTATTAGCTGCATCAGTAAGTTTATTCTCTTTATTTTTTACAAAACCAAGTATTGCTCAGCAAAACAAAACTCAACCCGTAGAGCAGTTAATTAAAATTAGCCCAAAAGAATTGGCCAATAATAAAAAAGCTCCAAAGTCAGAAATTGCCAAAAGCGACACCTTAGCAAAAATTATAAACGGAACTATTAAAATTACTGGAACTGTAGTTGATGGTGATTATAATGAACCTTTACCAGGTGCAAGCATTGTTCAAGTTAACACTCAAAATGGAACTATAGCCGACATTGATGGAAATTTTATGCTGCAATTGGATACATCAAAAATAACTGATAGCTTTAAATTGAAAGTTACGTATGTAGGGTTTCCAAGTAAACAAATTTCTATTTTACCAACAGAAAAAAATATTGAATTGGGAGCTATTGTAATGACAGCCGATATGCTTATAGGTGAAATAGTTTTTGTTGGTGGTATCGGCTATAAAAAATTCAGTTTAAGAAGAATATGGCACAAAACTAAAGGTTTTTTTAGAAGGATTTTTTAACTGATGGACATAGATTTAGTTTCCAGATTTAGAGCTTGTATTACAGCAGGCGCAATTGGCGATGCAATTGGTAGTTTTTACGAGAATAAAACAACAATTAAAGAAAATGCCATTCATATTTTTGGAGATATTATTGAAGAAGAAACTCCCACATTTAAAATAACTGATGACACACAAGCTACCTTAGCTACCATTGAAGCAATAACTAAAGATGAAAAATGCACCCCAGAAACAATTTCCAAGCAATTTCTAAAATATTTTAATGAGCAAAAAATAACTGGAATAGGAAGCAGTACATTGAAAGCATTAACCGAATTACAAATGGGAGCTCATTGGAGTCAAGTTGGCAGAAAGGGAGAATTTGCGGCCGGAAATGGAGCAGCAATGCGGATAGCTCCATTTGCTTTTAAAACAGAAATTGATTACCAACAAATAAGAGATATTTGTAGAATTACCCATCATAACGAAGAAGCTTATATTGGGGCAAAATGTATAGTTATTGCTATCAGAGAAATTATAAAAGGTAATTTTAATAATTCAAAGGGTTTAATAGAAAAAGTGATTCATCAAATTCCGGATACACTTGTTAGAGATAGGTTGATTGAAATTAAAAGCCTTAAAAATATAACTGAAATTGGTAAAAAAGGAAATGATGGTTATGTGGTGAATTCTGTTCCTTTGGCTATTGCAGCCGCTTCAAAAGTAGAAGCGATCGGTTTAGAAAATATGTTTAACCTGTTAATTGAAATAGGTGGAGATACAGATACTAATTGTTCTATTGCTGGGCAAATAGCCGGTGCAATTATTGGTATGAAAGGCATACCAAAACCTTTATTGAATCAATTGACAAATTTGAAGGAGTTTAAATGGATAGAAAACACTATAAATGCTTTCCTTAAAAGTGAAAAATCATTTAAAAAAATAGCTCCTTAATTCCATAATTTTAGCTTTTTTAATATTCCTTACCAGCCCATTATTTCAAAATGGCAATATTTTTAAATAACTTGTGCCTAACAATTCAATTTTATGAAGAATATAAACCGAAGAAATTTTAATAAACTGGCAGCTTTGGGAGTTGGAGGCATTTTAGCGCCTTTGCCTTTTGGTGCTAAAGCTATTCCGGTGGAAGCCTTGCTGGTAAACCCTTTGGAGGTGGCTGCCAAAAAAGCAATAGCTGATGCAGGCTTAAATTCCGCTACCAAAGCTGGGGCTACTTATGCTGATGTACGCATAGGCAGGTATTTAAATCAATATTTATTTAGCCGTGAAGATAAGGTTCAAAATGTAGAAAATACAGAATCGTTTGGTTGTGGCATACGTGTAATTGCCAATGGCACTTGGGGCTTTGCGGCCACTAATGATGTTACCGAAGATGGTATTGCCAAAGCAGCTCAACAAGCCGTTGCCATTGCTAAAGCCAATAGCCGAATACAAGAAGAAGCGGTACAGTTAGTTCCAGTAAAATCGCATGGCGAAGTGAGTTGGAAAACGCCAATTGAAATTAATGCTTTTGAAGTGCCCATTGAAGAAAAAATAGATTTAATGTTAACCGCTAACGCCAAAGCAATGGATGCAGGTGCGAGCTTCATCAACACCAATTTATTTTTTGTAAACGAACAAAAATATTTTGCTTCAACCGAAGGTTCTTACATAGATCAAGATATTCACAGAACTTGGCCTACTTTTTCGGTTTCGGGAACGGATAAAGAAACAGGTGCATTTAAATCGCGACAAGCATTAAGCGCACCAGTTGGCATGGGTTACGAATATTTAAAGCCTAAAGACAGCGAAAAAATTGCTGGACCAGATGATGTAATTTTATATCGCCATGCTTATGATTTAATAGAAGATGCGGAGTTAGCCGCCAAGCAAGTGCAGCGCATGTTAACCTGCGAATCGGTAGAAGCAGGTAAATACGATTTGGTTTTAGAACCAAACCATTTGGGTTTAACTATTCACGAATCGGTTGGGCATCCATTAGAGTTAGATCGGGTTTTGGGTTATGAGGCCAATTATGCAGGCACCAGTTTTGCAACTATTGACAAGTGGAAAACTGGCACTTTTGAATATGGAAACGACAAAGTAAACTTATTCGCCGACAAAACTTTAAAGCACAGTTTAGGAGCTGTTGGTTATGATGATGAAGGTGTAAAAACCAAGCGTTGGGATTTAGTGAAAGATGGCATTTTAGTAAACTATCAAGCTATTAGAGACCAAGCCAGTATGATTAATGAAAGCGAATCGCACGGTTGTTGTTATGGCGACAGTTGGAGTTCTGTTCAGTTTCAGCGGATGCCAAATGTGAACTTAGCGCCAGGTGCAGAAAAATATTCTGTACAAGATATGATTAAAGATGTTGACAAAGGTATTTTCATTGTTGGCCGTGGCTCTTACTCTATAGATCAGCAGCGGTACAACTTTCAGTTTGGTGGTACTTTATTTTATAAAATTGAAAATGGTAAGATAGCAGGCATGTTAAAAGATGTAGCTTACCAAAGCAACACGCAAGAGTTTTGGAACAGTTGCGCTGCTATTTGCGATGAAAGCGACCAACGTACTTGGGGTTCGTTTTTTGATGGTAAGGGGCAACCTGGACAAGTAAGTGCCGTATCGCACGCCAGTTCAACCACCCGTTTTAATAATGTGAATGTAATTAATACAGCAAGAAAAATTTAAGAGAAACCATGGCAATTTTAAATAAAGAAGAGGCAAAAGCCATCTTACAAAAAATAATAAATTTATCGAAAGCCGAATCGGTGGAAGCCAATTTCGGTGGTTACAAAGGCGGCAATATTCGCTATGCCCGCAACACGGTTACAACTGCTGGCGAAGAAACCAATACCTCTATATCGGTTACTTCTAACTATGGCAAAAAATCGGGTAGTGCCAGCATTAATGAATTTGATGATGCGGCTTTAGAACGAGTTGTTCGCCGATCGGAAGAGTTGGCGCAATTTAGTCCTGAAAATTCAGAGTTTATGCCACCAATGGAAGCGCAAGAGTTTAAAGATAGTATTTCCTTTAAGCAATCGACCGCAGATATTACGCCTGAAGATAGAACCAAAATAGCAGAATCGAGCATTGGACCAGCAAAGGCAGGTGGCGTTATCGCTGCTGGTTTTGAAGAAGATTACAACGGCTTTAATGCAATGATGAACAGCAATGGTTTGTATGCTTATAACCGAAGTACTTCAATGGATTTTACGGTAACTATGCGCAGCGAAGATGGCACAGGTTCGGGTTATGCTTTACACGATTATAACGATATTAGTAAGTTAGATGCTGCAGCAGCTTCGGAGCGTGCTATTAAAAAAGCGGTAGACTCGCAAAATGCAAAAGCAATTGAGCCGGGCAAATACACGGTAATTTTAGAGCCAGCAGCAGCTTCTGGTTTAATTGGAAATATGATGTGGAATTTAAGCGCACGTCGAGCCGATGAAGGCAGAAGTTTTATGTCGAAAAAAGGTGGCGGCACTAAGTTGGGGGAACAAATTGTAGATGAACGAGTTAATATTTATCAAGATCCTTTTAATGAAGCCAACCCTTCGCGCACTTGGACAGGCAGCGGTTTACCAGTTGAAAAAATGGATTGGATAAAAGGCGGCGCAGTTGAAAATTTACGCTACGGTCGGTTTTGGGCAAAAGAAAAAGGCGTTCAACCCAAACCTTTTAGTGGCCGCTTTATTATGGATGGTGGCAATGCTTCTATTGAAGATATGATTAAAGATACCAAGCGTGGTATTTTGGTTACGCGCTTGTGGTACATCCGTTCGGTTGATCCGCAAACTTTATTGTATACAGGCTTAACTAGAGATGGCACTTTTTTTATTGAGAATGGCAAAATTCAATATCCAGTAAAGAATTTCCGTTTCAACGAAAGCCCGGTTATTATGTTGAACAATTTAGAAACCTTAGGCAAACAATATCGTGTTGATGGCGATATGATTCCTGTTATGAAAATTAGAGATTTTACGTTTTCTAGTTTGAGTGATGCGGTGTAATTATTAATTATGAAGTCGTTTTGATTTCATTTTTTTAAGAGATAGGAAGGGGTTGCTTTGGTGATCCCTTTCCTTGTTAGAATATATAATGAGCATAATACTTGTGTGATAAAAAAAATCTTTAGCGATATGCTAAAGATTTTTGTTGTTTTTAGAGAAAAATAATTTTCCTAATGAAACATTTGTAGCTTTAGTCTAACTTGCAAGAACCTCCAACTAACTGGGCGGAAGCATCAGCTTGTTCACAAGCTTCTTCTGCATCAGATTTTGATAAGTCTTCTAAAACAGTAGATGTTTCAATTCCAATAATTGTACAAGTACAAGTATGGTCTTTTTTACAAGAAGTAAAAGTTGCAAGAATGGCTAAAACTGCCATAAAACCAAATAATTTTTTCATAATTTAATTAATGTTTTAAAATTCGGTTCAAAGATACGCATTGAAACACAAAGTTTCTAAGCATACTATTTTAGTTTTTAAAAATGGTAGAATACCATTACTACCTGTTTGTTTACTTTAATCAAACAATATTACGGCATATAATCGAACTACATTTACTAAACTTTTGTCAGCTTTATAATATGGCTAAACTCAAAATCATTACTGGTAATAGAAAAACTACTGTATCTCGTGCGGTTATAAGAAAGGCTGTTTGCCAAAAACCCAATGAAACACTTAATTAAAATCAAGTTATTCATAACAATAACCAAACTCTAATTGTCAAAAATTACAATTCATCTCTACCTGTTGGCGGGCGGTATGGTTGAAAAGGTATTTTGAATAAGTTAATGAGGTTGTCGTTTTCTTCGGGTAACATATGTGTATCTACTCCATAAGTTAGCTCGGCTTTATCAATGCTGGCGAAGGTGCCAAACAGACGATCCCACAAAGAAAAAATATTACCATAGTTAGTATCGGTATATGGCTGTTTATAGTGATGATGTACTTTGTGCATATTTGGCGTTACAAAAACGTACGACAAAATATCATCTAACTTATTTTGTGTGTTTATATTAGCATGGGTTAAATGAGCAAAGAAAATTGAAAGCGTTTGGTACAACATTACAATACCAATGGGTGCGCCTGCTATAGCAGTACCAATTAAAGTAAAACTCAATCTTACTAATGTTTCGAAAGGGTGATGCCGTAAACCAGTTGTAACATCAACTTTAGTATCTGTATGGTGTACTACGTGAAATTTCCAAAAAAACTTTACTTTATGACCTACCCAATGAGCAAGATAAGCACCTATAAAATCTAATATTAAAATACCCATAATTACTTTTAGCCATAATGGAAGAGTTACAATATTTAAAATACCGAAATTATTTGTAACCGTCCAATCCGAAATTTTTAGCAACGCACCAGCAAATAGCAAACCTATTAATAATTGAATTGTGGTTAATAACAAGTTTATACCTGCGTGCCGTAATTTTTTGTATTGAAATGAAAATAATGGTAAAGCACCTTCGAGTATCCAAAATAAAACAATACCACCAATTAGCATTAAAGTTCTTGTTTCGGAAGGGATGCTTGTAAAATAATTAATAATAATTTCCATTTAGTTTTTCTTTACTTTTCGAAATTACAAAAAATATTATTTGATTGCAGGTTTTTTTCTTATAAACTATAATTCACATTTTGGAAAATTGATAGTTACCTTTCTACATTTTAAAAATTGATAACCCAATAGACCATCAATTCCATTTATACTTTTGTTTAAATGGTCAATATTAGCAAATAAAAATTTCATTTTGTCGAGGATGTTCCAAATCTATTGGAGAATAATAATATTTTTCAATAATGTAAATGAGCAAGTTAAAAACCGGGGGGCAATTGTGTTGTTATGATTTTCATATATTTGTAAAGCTTATTATAATAATGATTATGTTATCCAAACATAGGTTGTTATTTACATAATTTATATTTTAGTTGTATGATAGTAGAAGTATTTACTGATGGCTCCGCACAAGGCAACCCTGGCCAAGGTGGTTATGGTGTTATTTTAAAGTTTGGAAAGCACCGAAAAGAGCTTTCACAAGGCTATCGTTATACTACTAACAACCGTATGGAGTTATTAGCCGTAATTGTTGCTTTAGAAAGTTTAACAAAAGATAATTTAAAGGTTTTAATTACTACCGATTCAATGTATGTTGTAAATGCTGTAGAAAAAGGTTGGGTATTTGGCTGGGAAAAAAAAGGCTTTGCAAAAAAGAAAAACCCCGATTTATGGAAACGCTTTTTAAAAATATACCGTAAACATCAGGTAAAATTTAAATGGGTAAAAGGTCATAACAATCACCCAGAAAACGAGCGTTGCGACCAATTAGCAGTTGAAGCTGCTGAATCACCCAACAAATTAGTTGATGAAGTTTACGAGTTAATTGAAAAAAACACTTAATTATTTTAAACCTAAAATTAAATTTTAATGATGTGATTATTTTGAAATGCTTACGTTAACATGTTAGAAACCGACTTTTTTAAAAAATTTTGCTCCAATGATAATAACGCAGCTGCAGAGGCTTTGGTTGATTTTGCAAATACTATAAGAGGATTGTTTAAATTAAAAACCAACAAACTTATAACTTCACAAAATTTTAATACGCAAGATGAGGAAGATGTTATACAAGATGTATTGATTAATTTTTTCATAAAAAAAAGAATATATATATGCAGTAAAAATAAATTGGGAGAATTTGGAGAGCACGGTTTTACTCAATATTTTATAAAAGCTGTTGATTTTGAAGTTATTGATAGAATTAGAAAAATGAAAAGCAAAACCAAACCGTTTGATTTTACTTCTACTGAAAAAAAAGAAGCATTTTGGCAAAAAGATTATACTACTGATAAAGAACAATGTTTAATGAAAACGGCCAACCTTACTACGTTGCAGTTAGAAATTACTAAAATATTTTGTTTGCAAAAAGTATCTGATCATTTTAAATTAATTGTAGTTTTAAATATATTTCTCAAAAAAAATGACTGGCATTATTTAGAAATGGAAAAAATGCAATTATTACAACACCAAATAAATTACAATGAAAAACTTAACAATTATGATGTAGTAGAAATTTATAGAATGAAAACAGCTAACTTAATAAAGCACTTAGGGTTAGGTATTGAAACAATAGAAAAATACAGAGACAAAATAAGAACATTAAAATTTCAAATTACACGTAAGCTGCAAAGAGCTAAGGTATGGAAGTATATACATCTGCAAATTTAACAATAGAATATTTATTGAAATTTCTTTTTAACAAACTAAGCACAAATGAAATGGATAACTTTGAATTATTTCTTCAAAGTGACGGATTTTATGCAGAAATTGTAAATGATTTAATTTACTATGTTAATGAAAATGATTTTGATTATGAAGAAAGCAAAGTTGCTTTAAATAAAAGCAGCATCAACCTAAATAAATTTAAAACCAATTTGAAATTAAGCCAATTAGTAAACAAATTTGAAAAGTTGAAAACATTAAGCCTGAGCGCTGTAGAAGAAAAAATAAAACAATGGTTTAGCCCAAAACCACCATATGAATACAAGGTAGCTTTAATGAGTAGTGAATTTAAAGTAAAAGCACCAACAGACAAGCAAAATTATACTACCGAAATAGAATTTAAGCTAAATGAACCTGTAGCCATAAACGATAAACTACTATTAAGTTTATTTGAAAGTGGAAAAGAAGCAGCAAAAGTTGAAGTTGAGTTAGAAGAAAAATCAACAGGTACAAAAATTAATATTGAAGATAATAATTTACATCCAGGTGTTTATTATTGGCGAATACAAGCCCTGCAAACTGGCTCAAAAGCCGAAGGAGAATTTTACATTAACAAAGAGTTTAGCCCTTTCAACTAAAGTTTAAAGACATTATCCTAAACTAAGTGTAAACGCTTTATTTGAATGAATTGATTTAGGAATAATTGCATCATATCTGTATTGTAGAATGAAAAATCTAATATAAGATACTATCTTAAAATGCAAATAGGTGATATATTTAATCTTTTTGGTTTTTGCACTACACTAAAATCTATAGTCAGAAAGCAAAAGTAAATAAATATGAGAGTTCAAAGCAATAAACCCACCAAAACTAATGCCTTCAATTATCAAACTCAAGAAACTAATGCTTTCTAAAACCGTGCGCCCAACATCCTTTTTTTGCCTTGTAAATCCTTCTTTATAATTACATCTTTAAAGCCAAATTTTTCAATTAGGGTTTTAGTTTCTTCGGCGTAATTTTCGTTCAATTCAAAATATAAAGTACCTGTTGGTTTAAGGTATTGGCGCGCAAAACGTGCAACTTGTTCATAAAAAATAAGTGGTTGTTCATTAGTTACAAATAAGGCTAAATCGGGCTCATATTGCGTAACTATTTTATCCATTAAAGGTTTTTCATTTAAAGTAATATATGGCGGATTACTAACAATAACATCGTATTGCTGACCTTGGTTATTGGGTAAATAAGTCAATACATCAAACTGCTCAAAATGGATATTTAGTTTATTGTTAGCTGCATTTTGCTCTGCTACTTTAAGGGCAGTTTTGCTAATATCAACGGCACTAACATTAGCATTTAAGTTGGCTTTTAGAGCTAAAGCAATACAGCCGCTGCCAGTTCCAATATCCAAAACATCTAAAGTAGTAACTTGATCCGAAAGGTCTTTTACAATCCAATCTACCAATTCTTCTGTTTCTGGTCTTGGAATTAAAACAGCCTCATTAACCAATATTTTTAAATTGTAAAACCACGTATAACCAATTACATATTGATAAGGTTTTCCATGTTTAATAGCTTCAATATCAATTTTTATTTTGCTTAAAATAGTTGCATCAATTAGGTTGCCTGCATTTAAGCTGGCTGCTGCGGGGCTTAGTTGTAAATGCTTTTCTGCCAAACAATTAAAAATAGTTTGTATCGCTAATAAAGAGTGTTGAGCCTCTAAAGCATCTTTTAAAAATAACTTAATTGCTGCTATTGTCATTAATAATAAATGTTGTAATAAATTTGCACATAATGAATGCTGCAATAGTACATAAAAATTTTATGATGCGATGCCTGCAACTGGCAGAAAAAGACATAAGAAAAGCTGCACCTAACCCAAGCGTAGGAGCGGTATTGGTTTATAAAGATAAAATTATTGGAGAAGGTAATACACAAGCCTTTGGAGGTAAGCATGCAGAAGTTGTTTGTATAGAATCTGTAGAGGCTAAAAATCAACAACATATTAGCCAAAGTACTTTGTATGTAAGTTTAGAGCCTTGTATGCATTTTGGTAAAACGCCGCCGTGCACTAATTTTATTAAGAAAAATAAAGTACCCAAAGTAATTATTGGTATTGAAGATCCTAATCCTAAAATGGCTGGGAAAGCTATAAAGCAATTAAAAGATGCTGGAATTGAAGTGGTTAATAATATATTGAAAGAGGAATGTGAATGGAGCAATCGGCGTTATTTTTATCATAATAAAACCAATTTACCATATGTTGTACTAAAATATGCACAAACACAAAATGATTTTTTTGCACTTAATGATGATCGCAAACAATGGATTAGCAATCAACTATCCACTCGTTTAAGCCATAAAATTCGTTCTCAAAATCAAGCTATTTTAGTAGGAAAGCGTACTGCAATTATTGATAATCCGAAATTAAATACACGCTACGATTTTGGTTTGTCGCCAATAAGAGTAATTATTGATAAAAATTTAGAAATTCCAAAAGGCTATAACATATTTAATAATTCGGTTAAAACTATCATTTTTAATAAATTAAAACATGAGGAAAATGATAAGATAGTTTTTGTAAAAATTAATTTCGATAATCAATCTGGCAGCCAAGTGATATTGCAAATTTTAGAGCATTTAGGCAGGCTAAACATTCAATCATTAATAGTAGAAGGTGGCGCTACAACTTTACAACATTTTATTGATGGCAATTATTGGAATGAAGCCGTTATTATAAAAAGTGAAACTTTATGGGAAAGTGGATTAGTAGCTCCAAAGGTATTTGGTAAAAAATTAGAACAGTATAATTTAGGTAAAGATGAAGTGCTTCATTTGCAAAATTATAAAGCTTTAATTATTAAAGACCAATGATCGGTTTCATCTTTATAATTTAATAATTCTTCAAAGCCCACCTTTTGATGCGCTCTTATTGATCGGGTATTATTTAAAGAAACCTCGGTTACAATAAATTGATATTTGCTGCGCATAGTGTTAAACATATTTTCATATAAATTTGAAAACACATTTTTACCACGATATGCTTTTGCCACACAAACCTGACCCATGGTTAAATAATTGTGTGCTTGCAATACCTGACCTTTATATTTTAAACCGTTCATTTTATAAAACATCGGTTGCAAAACTGGTACGTTTTCACTTAAAGAAGAATGCATACTTAAGGCGTAACCAACAACATCACCTTTGTGTTTAGCAATAAATTGAGGTTCAAGTTTGCTCATTATTTTTAGTAATTCTAAATTATGAACTACCGTAACAAAGCCATCACTTTTTACTTCTTCTTTAGAAACAGAAGTTTTTAAATTGCTTTTTTGCAATTTTAAAATGGCCAATAAATCCTTTTTACTGGCCGCAGTTGTATAATCTATTTGCTCTATTATAAATGCAATCTTTCTTTTCTCGCTAAAAGTTGATCGTCTGTTTCTTCACGATCGGGGTCGGGTACACAGCAATCTACCGGGCAAACGGCAGCGCATTGTGGTTCTTCGTGAAAACCTTTGCACTCGGTACATTTATCGGGCACTATAAAATAAAAATCTTCTTCTTTGGCAGGCATACGCTGATCTACAGGCACTTCCGAGCCATCTTCCAAAGTATAATTGCCTTTTACTGATGTGCCATCAGCAACTGACCACTCAATAGCACCTTCGTAAATTGCATTGTTTGGACACTCTGGTTCGCAAGCTCCACAGTTAATACATTCGTCGGTTATAAATATTGCCATTATTTTCTTGTTGTTATAAAATGTAAAAGAACAAAATTTTTAACACCTTCGCAACAAAAATAGTTTCATTGTGCAATTAAATGATCGTATAAATAGTTTTGAACTGCTTGGTAAAGCAATTAGCAGCAATAAAGATGATATTCATTTTGTAATAAATAACGCCGTTAACCATAATGGTTGGTTTACCGCCGAGAACGTAAAAAGTGCTTTATTGGCTATAAAAGATAAGTATCTTAACAAAGCGGCATTAACCGCATTTGCTGAAGAACAAAAAATTCCAACAGAGAACAAAGCACCTAAAATTGTAGGTTTGGTAATGGCAGGTAACATTCCGTTGGTAGGCTTTCAAGATTTGTTGTATGTTTTGTTGACAGGAAATAAAGCCCAGTTAAAGCTTTCTAGTAAAGATGAGTTTTTGAGCAAATTTGTAATAAACGAACTAATTGAACTTGAACCTCGTTGGAAAGATTATATTGCTATTGAAGAGCGTTTGCACAATTTTGATGCAATTATAGCAACTGGCAGCAACAACAGCTCTCGTTATTTCGAATATTATTTTTCAAAATACTCAAACATTATTAGAAAAAATAGAAATAGTGTTGCGGTGCTTAGTGGTAACGAAGAAGCAACAGCAATAAAAAATTTGGGTGAAGATATTTTCAACTATTTTGGTTTGGGTTGTAGAAATGTTTCGCAAGTATTAGTGCCAAAAGATTATGATTTCAATTCTTTATTGAAAATTTTTGAAGATGAATTTCCTATACTAAAAAATCAACATAAATATAAAAACAACTACGATTATCAATATTCCTTATTATTGATAAATGGAGCATCGCACAAAGCGAGTGAAAACCTTTTGTTATTAGAAAACGAAAATATTGCCTCGCCAATATCTTGCTTGCATTTTAAAACCTATGAAAATACTGGTGAAATACAGCACTACTTAGATTTGAAAAAAGATGAAATACAATGTGTAGTAAGTGAAATGCCGGAAATTAACAAGGCCATTGCTTTTGGAAAAAGCCAGCAACCCGGCTTAAACGATTTTGCTGATAATGTTAATGTGGTCAACTTTTTATTAAATAAAGTTTGAGGGGAATTATTTTGTTTGTAAATTGTTAGTTCTATTAATAGATTTGATATGGAAGAAATTCTCCCGTTTTTATTTTTTATTGCGTATATATTATTTTCTGTTTTTACTTCTTCCAATAAAAGTAAGAAAAAGAAGCAGCAGCCTTTACCGCCTGTGGTTAGTCAACCAAAGCCTAAGCCTGCCGCTCAAAAGCCAGTAAATAAGCCGCAAGTGCAACCAAAGCCAGTTGCAAAACCAGTAAATAAACCTATCTTTAAAAAGCGTAATATTCCAAATGTAAATACCAGACAACAACAACCGGTTAGCAAAAGGTCGACTTCTCAACAAGAACAGAAGCAAAAGAAAAACCCTTTTGAAAGCATTTTTGATGAAGTTTTAAAAGAATTTGAAGTAAAAAAACCTGCACCAAGAAAACAAAAAGTTCAGCCAAAGTTGTATAAAGCTACAGCTAAACCTAAAACCAAAAGCACTATTAGTAGAAAAATTGAAGAGCAAAAAATGCAACAAGCTTTAAAAGTTAAAAAGAAAACTAAAATAAAGAAAAAGCTAAAAACTTTTGAGTTTGATGCGGTAGATGCTGTTTTGTATACTGAAATTTTTAATAGGAAGTATTGATTTGGGTTGTCAGTAACAAGTAAAATAATCGAAATGAAAAATCATCAAATTATATCTTTACAAATATTTGATATTAGATTTATTCTTACAAATATTGGGTTGAAAAAACCAGATGATAATTTAATACTAAAAGCTTTTGAAAATTTAGCCTATTTTGTAATTACAAATTTTCAGATACCTTCTTCTCATAAAGATTACATATATAAACATCTAGGAATTAAACATCATCATTAGATATCATTAATGAATTGATTGATAATAATTCGAAAATAGAAGGAAATTTTGAATTGAATTAAAACTTAGAGCAATTGAGTGCTATTTTTCTTTGGGTAAGCCAAAAAATATCGAACTACAAAAGTTAACAACTTTAAAATACTTGATTGCTAAATTGCATAGTTTAGTAGGAGATAAAGCTGTGAAAAATATTTGATTAAAATCTGATTTGAGGATAGCATAAAAATTAAAACAGAATAAAATGAAAAAATCGCTTGGAATTATTACAATAACGGCTTTCTTCATTGGATGTAATATGAATCCTAATAAGGAAGCTAGAATTCAGAAATTAGAAACTGAAATACAGCAATCAATGGAAAAGATTGACCAACTTGAAAACAAAGTCAAAGCCATTGAAAATATGAATGAAAAGCTTAAAACAAAGATTTTAGAAAGTGAAAACCGTTAATAGTTTTTAAGCAATATGTAATTATTTACGTTCACATAACTTCATTCAATACGTCTCTCCATTCCAATAAAAATATATTTCATTTTGGTTAAATTGATACCTTAAAACATTGCCGTTTAACTCAAAAAGTTCCACAATTTCGTCGGTATAGTTTACTTTTTTGCCTTTGTAAACGCCTTTTAAACGGTTATCATAATCCGTATAAACAATGTTATTAAAATCTACTTTAATGTCATTTGGGGTAACGTTTTCTAACAATTCGCTTTTGCCATCTTGCCAATAATATAAAAAGCCCACTTCATCTAACCAAACAATTACATCATCTTTAAAAGTAACAATATTAACAGGTGTTGTAGTAATTTCTTCAACCTCACCATCGTAATAAATATTAAAGTGATCGTCATCATCAATATAAGCCACAAAATTATTGGAAACCATTACTCTGTTAGGTGGATATTCTTCTAAAGTTATAAAATCTGTTTTATCGTATACTACAAAATCATCATATTCATCAACAAAAGCAACCAGATTATTACCTACCCAAAAGTTACTTACTATATCTTCAATTTCTGTTTTTTCATCATCATACCAAAGTTGTAAACGGTTAGCCAAATCAATATAGGCTAACGAATTATTGCTCACTTTATAATTTGCATTTTGGGTTAATCTACCTTCAAACGGGCCTTCAATTTCATATTTTTCGCCCATTACAAAGGCGTTTAAATAACCATCATAATTAATGTAGGCAATAATACTATCGCCATATTCTAAATCGGGCACTTGGTTTGCTAAAATTAAATTAGTCAAATCTTGTTCATAAAATACATTAATGCCGCCCCCTAAATTTGTAATGGCAAAGTTTCTGGCAGGTGTTAACAGGTCAGGATAGTTTAGGGTAACTCTTTCTTTTTTTCCGTTAAAATAGTAAATTAAATTTTCCTGACTATCTTGATAAAACAGATAATTGCCACCCATAACTATACGCTGTACAGGCAGATGTTCAATTTGATGAATTTCACCATTATCAAAAACTTTGAAAAAGCCTAGTTGATCTGTATAGTAATTAATATTTTGAGCTTTAATATTAATGCTAATACTAAGCATCATAAAAAAAACAGCGAAAGCAAAAAAACGGTTTAATTGATTGTTAATCATTTTAGTTAAATCATTTATTTTAAAGGTTGTTTAAAGAAACTTTGTTAATATTAAAAACAAATCTACAAAAATGAATTGATGCTTTTAAAGGCTTATTGTATTTTGCAGCTTTATTATTTTTTATGAAACAATACAATGCAGTAGCTATTTCTATTGGCGATGAGTTATTAATAGGACAAACCATAAACACCAACGTTGCGTGGCTGGGCGAAAAACTCAACTCAATAGGCATAAAATTGACAGAAGTAATAACAATTACTGATGAAGAAAATGCCATTTTAGAAGCGGTACAAACTGCTGTTTCAAAAGCTGATATAGTTTTAATAACTGGCGGATTAGGCCCAACTAAAGACGACATCACCAAAAAAACACTAGCTAAGTTTTTTGATACAGAGTTGATGTTGAACGAAGAAATTCTAGAAATGCTAAAAACGTATTTTAAAAAACGTGGGCGGCCTTTGTTACAATCAACTGCCGATTTAGCCTACATGCCTGCCAATTGCAAAGTTATTTTTAACAAAAAAGGTACAGCTGCTGGTATGTGGTGGGATTATGAAAATACCATAATAGTTGCTATGCCAGGCGTGCCATACGAAATGAAAGGTATGATGGAAGATCGCATTTTACCACGCTTTCAAAAGTTGTTTACATTACCCGTAATTGTGCATAAAACTATAATGGTAGCAGGTTTAGGTGAATCTATTGTTGCAGAAAAAATTAAAACTGTTGAAGCAGATTTACCAGAACATATTAAGTTAGCCTATCTGCCAAATTTAGGTATTTTACGATTGCGCCTTAGCGGCATTAGCGAAAATAAAGTGTTATTAAATATAGAGATTGAAAAATACACCAGGCAAATTTGCGCATTGCTTCCCAATTATCAATATGGTTTTGATGAGGCTTTAATAACCGAAGCACTACAACAATATTTTATAGAACATAAGCTTACTTTAGCAACTGCTGAAAGTTGTACTGGTGGGAAAATTGCGGCTCAAATTGTTCAGGTTGCTGGTTCTTCGGCATATTACAATGGTTCAATTGTGGCTTATAGTAATGCTATAAAACAAAATGTTTTAAATATTGATGCGGAGTTAATTAATAGTGTTGGAGCAGTATCGAAAGAAGTGGTTGAAGCAATGGCTACAAATGTAATTGGGGTATTGCAGAGTGATTATTCTATTGCCGTATCGGGCATTGCAGGCCCAACAGGCGGTAGCGAAGAAAAACCCGCAGGCACAGTTTGGATTGCAGTCGCCTCAAAAAATAAAGTTGAATCTAAAATGTATACTTTTCCTTTAGATCGTGATAAAAATATTTTGTTAACTGCTAATTATGCCTTGCACATGTTGTGGCAAATGGTAAAGGGTTGAAAATAAAAGTCTATTGACAAAACGAATTTGCGGCTATACTGCAAAAAGTAGCACAAAAATTTGATCCTTTGTTTTTGATCTTAAACAAACCATCACTTCAACAACTTACCAGCTTTTGTTAAAACCACATCTTTAAAAATGGCGTAAGTATAATAACCTTTTTGCAGGCTGCTTACATCTATTTTTTCTCCAACTATATTTTTATTTAAAATTAATTGTCCCGTGCTGTTGTACAATTTAATTATATTTTGCTTAGATGGTTTTATACCTTCAACAATAAAATAATCAATTACCGGGTTTGGGTAAACTTTAATTTTATTGTTTAAATTAACTTCGTTTACGGCCACTAAGCCTGCATTGGGCAAATCAACAGATTGTCCGTTTTTATCAAACTTAGCAGCATAAATATCTGCTGCATAACGTTCATTTTCATCGGGGTGATGCCGCAACACAAAAACCACTACGCCACTATCGGGCGTGGCTACAACCCCTTGTGGTAAATAAGCAGCATCGCCACCTAAGTATTTCGACCAACGTAAATTGCCAGCTTCATCTAAACATTTTAAAGTAATATAGGTTACGTAACAAGTTGGATCGTAAGCTGGCGGCGCAATGAAACCACAATCTTTATCGCTGTGAGAATAGTAAATATAATCATCGTGAAATAAATCAATAGCAAATACGCCATATCTACTGTAGTTACAATTGTCAGTTGTATCAACAAAAAAAAGTTCTGGTATATCTGGTTCTATCAAATTGTATTTATAAACAAATTCATCATAGTGAAATATTCCTGCCATAGTAGTATCGCAGGGTTCTAATTCTTTAATTCTAACAAATGCAGTCACATAGGCAGTTTCTTTATTAGTACTAATTGCTAAACGGTTGCAATCCCTTCTAACACTTATTCTTGGTTCTTGAAGATTATGATAGTCTACTCCTTCTATAAATTCCAAATTAGCATTAAAGCTGCTATAGTTTTTTAATTGTGGGTTTGTAGAAAAATAGCCACCCAGGCTATTTTGTATAATAAAAGGTGATGGTGGGCCATAAACTTCATTAAACGTATAATAATAAGAGTTTATGTTTTCACCAAATCTGTTAAATTCGTGAAAACCATTGCGGCCCGGATAAACAATGTTATTATTTTCATTAATAATAAAATGCCAGCCATCAACCCAGTTAGAAGACAATCTATATTCTGAAGGTACAGCTAATGTATGCCGCTGCTTCAAATCTAAATTATACCAATGCATATAAAATTTAGTAGTATCTGCCATTATATTAGCCACCAAAACAACAATTTCATTATCGGGCTCATCAATTTGAAAATTAAGTACCCAACTTAAAGAATCGGTGTTTGATTTAAAAGTGACTTCTTTTACTATTTCTAACTTACTGTTTAGTTTTTGAATTTTGTGTAATGTATTTTCAACATCATTTAGGTCATTAACTAAGTTAGAGAGTTCAGGAAATAGACCCGAATTGCTGTAATAGCTTCTTAATCTTTCGTCGAGTATTAAAATGTCGCCATTTGACAAAGCATCTGCATACATGGCAAAATGGTAAATATTTTCCTGAGAAATTTTACTAAAGTTTTGACCCTTAGACAAACTAAAGGTCAAAACAAAAAAAACTGATAAAATAAAATATTTAACGTTCATAAGCAAAATGTATTAATCTTGATATGTAATAGACCTACCCATCATTACACCAGTAACACACCAGTGTGCCCTTTGGCCAATTCCATCAAAATTATATCTAAAAACTTCAGGTCTATATCTAAGCACACCATTATACGCAGGAATCCACGGGCCACTATTTATGTTTCCAGGATGAGTACATATATCTCCATTCCAAAGATCAATTGCTTCCTCACCATAATCAGCAAAAGACTCGACTGGGTAATAGTCATGTCCTGCTAGATCTCCTTTTATAGTATATTCATCATAATTACCATCATCATAGCAATAAATAGCACCATAATCTTCAGAGCTGTTAGGAAAATGAGATCTAATAAACATTACGTTAGTGGTAAAATACTGTCCATAATTTGCTTCTAAACATTCTGATACGGCCTCGGCATAATCTTCAGCTAAAGCTACGTTAAGACTTGCAAAATAACCAAGATTTAGATAATCAGCACAATAGTAATCTTCTACTTCAACAGCATTTGGATTGCAACCTGGTACAGGTACTTTTTGTTGTGGTAAACCATATTCCCTATCTTTATCGTAACGCTCTCTCAACTCTTTTGTCACCAAAATTACTTCTACTTTAAAGTTAACTACTCCATCTTTAACTGAAGCAATTTCATAATCAACTAAGCGTGGTAAACGCTTCATTGAACTACTACGATTTTCAAAGGTGCGATGTAAAATTTTCAACTCTTGCAGTACTTTGCTTTTACTTACGGTAATCCGTTTTTGTTCATCTTGTTCAAGTTCAAAACTGAGTTCAAATTCTAATGTTAAATTATCCCTATCTTTTTTAAATTTTGCATTTCTATTGTACAGGTAATTGCCAGTTGCCTCCATTAACCACAAGGCTTCACCTGCTTCAATCCGCTCCTCTTGTTTTTTGTGGTTTACATTATTTGTTTCTAATAGCTTATGAAAATTTTTAACTTTTTCATAAACCTTTTCATCATCTGTTGGTATAAAAGTATTAATTTTCATTTCATGCTTTGGTTTGCGTTCTTCTTTATTGCAAGCAGTTGTAAATATAATAAAAATTAATAAAACGGTGACTTGTGATTTCAAAATTAATTTCATAAAAATAATATTTTTTTTGAAGCCCTACTTTGTTTTTTATTTGGAGTTTTCGGGACGAATTTTTCTCCAATCGTTAAACTTAACAATCACGATATAAAAATTCATACTCAAAAAAAAAATATAAAACATTTAACATATTATATAAGCAAACCATACTTAGCATCCGATAAAAACTTAGCTTACATTAAATTTGATTATTTTGGTGCTTTGAAAAATAAAATAAGACTCATTTTTAAACTTTAATAACCATAAATATCTAAACCAATTATGAAAAAATATTTCTTTTTATTTTTACTTTCGGTAAGTGTGTTTAATCTTTTTGCTTGTAATAATAATGCTAAAAAGCAAGCAGAACAAAAAACAAAAAAAGAGCAAGCTCAGGCTAACATTCCCCCACCCCAACCTGCTGCTTTTTTTCCAGAAAGATATTTACCTATTTTAGAAAACAAAAAATTGGGCTTAGTGGTTAACCATACTTCAATGGTTGGTAAAACGCATTTGGTTGATTTTCTTACACAAAAAAATATAGCAGTAAGCAAAATTTTTACTCCAGAACATGGCTTTAAAGGTACAGCAGATGCTGGCGAAAAAGTACATAACGACACTTACAACAACATCTCTATTGTTAGCTTGTATGGCGACAATAAAAAACCTACTGCCGAAGCTTTAAAAGGAATAGATTTATTGGTTTTTGATATGCAAGATGTTGGCGCAAGGTTTTACACCTACATAAGCACGTTGCATTATATTATGGAAGCTGCTGCCGAAAATAACATTGAGCTGGTAATATTAGATCGCCCCAACCCAAATGGACATTATGTAGACGGGCCAGTTAGAGCTCCGGAATTTGAATCGTTTGTCGCAATGCACCCAATACCTGTTGTGCACGGTTTAACGGTTGGTGAGTTAGCACAAATGATTAATGGCGAAGGCTGGTTAAAAGATGGCAAAAAATGTAAATTGAGTATTATTATGGCACCTAATTATAATCACAATATTGGTTATGATTTACCAGTTAAACCATCGCCAAATTTACCTAATACTATCAGTATTTTACTGTACCCAAGTTTATGTTTTTTTGAAGGAACAGCTTTAAGTATTGGCCGCGGAACAGATAAACAATTTCAAGTAATTGGCCATCCGGCTTTAAAAGAAATGCCTTATACTTTTACGCCACAAAAAAACGAAGGTGCAAAATACCCGAAATTAGAAAATGAACTTTGCCGTGGATTTGATTTGAGTGCTTTGGATAAAAAAGAACTTTTCTTACAACAAAAACTTAGCTTGAGTTTGTTAATCGATTTGTACAATACCTTCCCCGACAAGGATAATTTTTTTTTAACCAATAACTTTTTTGATAAACTGGCTGGTACAAGTGCTTTACAAAAACAAATTAAACAAGGCCTAAGCGAAGCGGAAATTAGAGCTACCTGGCAAGCGGATTTAGACATTTATAAAAAGATGCGTAAAAAGTATTTATTGTATGCTGATTTTGAATAAGATTAAAAACATGAGGTGTCGTTTCAGAGGATATTTCGGAACATTGATTCTATTATTTTTGCTTTCATCAGTTGCTTGTGATAAAAACTTTGAAAACATTAATCAAAATCCATTTGACCCTACTGAAACTAGCATTGGAGCTTTGTTTAATTCGGTAGTGGCTTCTTTACAAATGAGTAATGAAGAGCAGTTGTACATTAACAATGAAACCTTGTATGCCATTACCCAACAGGCAGCTTTAAGTCGTTCCTCTTTTCCTGCATTTTCGGTTGGTACCGAAGTAGTTTGGCGAAACTATTATGAAGCCCTGGCACACATACGAGCCATTGAAGATCGTATTATTGAAATGGAAACAACTACCGAACCCGAAGCTTTAAACAACCTACAAGGGATGTTGAAAATAATTACTGCCTACAAAACTTTTAAAATGACAGATATGTTTGGTGACATTCCATTTTTTAATGCTGGCAGAGCTTATCAGGGTTTAGAATTTTTGCGACCTAGTTTTGATGCGCAAGAAGAGATTTATAAATTTTTATTAGAAGAGTTAAATTGGGCAGCTAACAATATGGTGGCTACTGGCAACCCAACAACTTTGGCTGGAGTTCCATATCTATCATTCGGCAATTTTGATACTCTGTTTGATGGTGAAGTTTTTTTATGGCTGAAATTTGCTAACTCTTTGCGCTTAAAACATGCGCTTAGAATGGTAGAGAAAGATTCTGAATTTGCTAAACCTATTTTACAAGAAATTATTAATAATGATCTACCTCTAATACAAAATTTTGAAGATGTGTTAATGCATCCTGCGAAACAAGCCTGGTCTCGTACAAGCTCTCACTTTGGTTATTTTAATAATACCGGGCCATTTAACAGCGGTTTACGTTTGGGTTCAACTATGTGGAACGAGTTAGCAGATGGAGAAGGTTTGGCTGCCATTATTGACCCTCGTGCCTTCATTTTTTTTGAAAATAATAATGCTGGAGATTGGACGGTTTACCCTCAACTACCTGATGCAAATACGCCTGAATCGGGCGGCAGCCCTTATGCTATTATTCGCGATGCAAATCCATCTTTTAAAGGCCAGGCTAATATTTATGCACCAATTAACTATTACTTAATTAGAGATGAAGAAGATGTACCTGAAATTTTAATGACTGCCGCCGAAGTTTATTTTTGCCTGGCAGAAGTATATCAAAGAGGTTTGGGTGTTATGGGTAATTCCACAGATGCCTCTACAGCAAGTAGTTTCTATAATTTGGGTATAGTGGCTTCAATTAGCTTTTGGCAAGGCATTAGAAGCAATTCGGCCATATGGCAAAATGCTACACAAACCTTTGCTGACTTAACACAAGGTGAAATGTTTGCTTTAACCAATCACCCAAAATTGAACATTACAGAAGCCGCAGACCCATTACAAAAAATATACAGTCAACGTTGGATCGCCACTTTTTGCCAACCCTGGGAAGCTTACAGTTTGTTAAGAAGAACAGGCAAAACACCCAACACGCCAAGCGAAGGTCAACCGTTTCAACATTACCGCTTTCCATATCCGCCTTCAGAAGGAATAAATAACGCCGAAAATTATGCTGAACAAGTTTCTAAAATGGGTGAAGACTCTGAGCAGGTGAAAGTTTGGTGGATGGAGTAAGGGTGACACCTGTTTTTAGCTAACGATCCAATAAAATCCAACTTAAATGGATAATATGCACACAAGTGAACAGGTTCACTTGGAGTGGTGGGAAATTTTTATGCAATCTTATAATGGAACATTCACCCTTAGTAAACTGAGATTATAAAAATGAATTAGAATACCATATATTGTAAATGTTTTGCAGGGAGCTGAGGTTTTTGACTTAGCCCCGATAGTAGCGGTTATGGCATTTGAGCGGATAGCGGGGAGTTGATCTAATTGAAAAATTTCGGTTTCGCTACAAAAAAATAATTATGAATTTTAAATAATATGAAACAGGTTTACGTACTACTTTTTTGTTGGGTTTATTTTTGGGGGCTTACCAATGTTTGCAATGTTGCGGCACAGACTAATCAATATTTACATTTAGATGGTAAAGACGATAGCGTTGTTTTGCCAGATGCTTCGCAGTATTTGGTGGGCGCAACTGGTTTTACTATGGCGGGTTGGTTTTATACGGATGAGTTGCGCTACGGGCAGGGCATGTTAGATTTTAGAGGAGCAAGCGATGATGAGTTTTACGTAATTCAGTTAGATAACGGCGTTTTGGAATGCAGGTGGATACCGAAAAACAGTTTTTACGAAATTAAAACACCACAGTTTACTATTTTGCCTGAACAATGGCAACATTTAGCTTTTGTTTTTACGGGTACTGCCATTGAGTTATACATTGATGGAGAACTGAAAGGATCGGAAACAGCAGGCGGGGCTTTTACTGATGCTACGGTAGATTTTTCTATTGGCGAGTCGGTAGTTACTTGTTGCGATTTTTATTATGGTGGCGGTATTGATGAAGTTACACTTTGGAGCAAAGCTTTAACAGCTGATGATATTAAGGATATGATGCAGAACGAATTACAAGGCAACGAAGCAAGTCTGGAATTGTATTACAAGTTTAATCAAGGTGTGCCGGAAGAAGATAACAGTTCGATAATGGCGGCTATTAGCGAGGTAGATGCGCCCAACAGAAATGCTAATTTAAGCAACATAGCTTTAAGCGGAACTACTTCTAATTTTGTTGGAGAGTTAGATTTGGGCTTTCAGGCGATTACCTTTGCTGTTGTGCCCGATGTTTTAACTTCTGACGGGTCTTTCGAAATTTCGGCAGCAGCTTCTTCTGGTTTGCCAGTTAGTTTTTCTATAGCATCCGGTCCGGCAACTATTACTGGCAATACAATAACTTTAACAGGTGAAGCTGGTGAAGTAGCAGTAGTGGCTTCGCAAGCTGGTGACGATACTTATGAAGCAGCTGTTGATGTTGTGCAAACTTTTCAGATACTCGACCCGCAAAACACTTTAGCTACTGTAGAAATGCGCAATCCGTTAGAAGGAGAAGTTTATGTGTCAGAACTATTGCCTATACAATTAGCGGCGGTGGCTTCAATTGATTATCCGGCTTTGTTTAATGTGGCTAAAGTTTATTTTCAAATTGGTGATAAAATAGTAGAAGCCAAAGATTGGGGCAATGGACATTACACCGCCTGGTGGCAACCTTCGGATTATGGAAATCACGTTGTAATTGCAATAGCAGAAAATAATTTTGAGGCAAAAGCTTTTGATAATCTTAGAATTGAGTTATTAAATAATGCAGAAGATAAAAAGGCTACTGCTATTGAAGGTATGATTTTAGATGGTTCGGTTTCGGTAGGAATAGTTGAAGCAGAACTGCCGGCTTATCTGGGAGCTTACGATCAAATTATTGGAACGTTGGATGTTAACTGCTCGCCAGATGGTTGCGACCCCTGGGATAGAGTGGCGCAAATTGAAGCCAAAGGGCATAATGGAGAATGGATAGAAATAATACGATACATTACCTCGTATGGTAAAGGTTGCGATCATATTATTGATTTAACCGACTTTATGTCAATACTGCAAGGTAAGGTTACTTTTAAGATCACTTATATCACTTTCGCAGAGGGTTTCGAATTTAATTTAAATTTAGATTACAGAGCTGGTACACCTGCTTACGCATACAGTAACATACAAAAGCTATGGGAAGAAACTTATGATTTTGGTAATTACGCTAATTTACAACCCGTTGAAATGATACGTGCTGCATACCCTGCAAACACAGAGGCTTCAAAGTTAAAATTAGTTTCTACAGGCCACGGCTGGTATGGCGATGGCACACGTAACAATACCGAAAATGCTGCTGAATTTTACGATGCTACACATAACATATTAGTAAACGGGGAAGCTACATTTGAGCAGCACAATTGGTTAGACTGTAATCCAAATCCGGATGGATGCAACGATCAGTTTGGTACCTGGCAGTTTAATCGTGCTGGTTGGTGTCCGGGTGCAATAGCGCCCTGGTTTAATTATGATATGACTGATTACATAGAAGAAGATGCCGTTGATTTAAATTATCGTTTTTATGAAGACTATGTAGATTTATGTAATCCCAACCACCCCAACTGCGAAAGCAATACGCCACCACAGTGTGATTGTAGTGCAGGTTTTAATCCGCATTTAATTGTGGCTTCCAGTTTAATTTCTTATGGTAAACAGCCTTTAGCTTTGGCTGATGAAATAATTGGTATTGAAGATTTTACCTTAAAAGGTTTTCAACTATACCCCAACCCTACCAATGAAATAGCCATACTTACTTTTGACGATGCTTACAAAAAAGCCACCATTGAAATTACTAACAATTTGGGTAAGATGGTTTACGCTGAGCAGTTTAGTAATATAACAACCAATTATAAAGCAACATTAAATTTAAAAAATTTTGCTAAAGGTATTTACATAGTAAGTATTTTAACAGAGCGGGGCAAGGGAGTAAAAAAATTGGTTGTGGAATAATAATATTTTTTGAATTAGTGGTGCTAACAAGATGCTTACTTCATTAAAATTTTATATTACAAAAATAAAACAAGATAAGGTAGATTTCATTTTTTGATGCAAAACAAAAGCATTTTTAAAATCGTTTTTATATTTATAGAATTCGTAAATAATGATAAAATTTTTCATTACATTTAAACCAATATATGTTTAAAATTGAGAGTAACTCTAATGAAATAAATCAAAAATGGTTTGTTTTACATAATCCTTCATCTGGTGGATGGAAAGGAGAACGAGATTGGCCCAAAATTCATCAATTATTAAAAGATTTCAATTTTTCATTTGTAAGTAAAAAAACCGACTATAAAGCTCACGCACTTGAGCTGGTGAAGAAAGCTTTACAACAAAATTATAAAAAATTTATTGTTATTGGTGGCGATGGTAGTTTAAACGAAACTGTAAATGCAATTATAAGTTTTGGCAATCAAAAAGCAGAAGATTGTGTAATTGGCTATTTACCTGTTGGTACTGGTAACGATTGGGCTAAATCAATGAAAATACCAGTTAATAATTACAAACAATCTCTACAAATTATATTAAATAATAAAATTTTAAGGCAAGATGTTGGTGTGGTAAATTGCCAAAACAACGGCAAACCATTACAACGGTATTTTTTAAATATTGCCAGTATTGGTTTTGGTGGTGCAGTAAGTAAACGTTTAGAAAATTTAAGAAGTAAAGGGGTAAAAACTGGCAAATTAGCATATCTAATTTCAGTTTTAAGAGGTATGTTTAACTACAAAGCGCAACAACTAAATTTTAATTTTAACAATCAAGTTAAAGATAGCAAGCTGTATTTTGGAGCAGTTGCAATATGCAAGTTTTTTGGTGGCGGTATGCAGCCAGCTCCGCATGCACACCCAGCAGATAATTTATTTGAACTAACCATTGTAGATAAATTAAACCCGTACCAAGTTATAAGAAGTATGAGTAATTTTTACAAAGGTAAAATTGAGCAATACAAACAAGTTAATTTTTATAAAACGAATCTTTTAGAAGTTAGTAATACTTTAACTCCATTGTTAATTGAAACCGATGGAGAATTTATAGGTGAAACTCCGGCAAGGTTTAGTTTATTAGCTAATAAAATAAATGTAATAATTAACAATGATGATTTTTTATAGAATAATCGTTTTTTGTGTGTTTACTATTTTCGTTTTAAACGGAGGTGCTCAAAGCAGTACAGATATTTATTTAATGGATATAAACCTGCAAGATTACAACTTGAACTATAAAAACCTAAGCAATATTACAGATAGAACTGGTTACGATAATCAACCACATTTTAGTGCAGATGGAAGCCACTTGTTGTTTTCTTCTATCAGAAAAAATAATCAATCTGACATTTATAAATATGATATAGCGAGCGAAGAAACAACACAAATTACCGACACTAAAGAAGAAAGTGAATACTCCCCTACTTACTTCGATAAAGAAAAATATATTTCCTTAGTTCAGCAAGATTGGGATAAAACCCAGCACCTTATGTCGATTGAAGTAAAAAGCAATAAAAAGAAAATTATGCTGAGCCGAGAACGCCAAATTGGCTACCACGTTTGGTTAAGTAAAAAAGATATTGCTTTATTTATAGTTGGTGAACCACACAAATTAGCAAAGGCAAAAAAGAAAGGAAAAAAAGCAATAGTAATTGATCAGAAAATTGGATCCGCTTTACAAAAAGTACCTAATAAAAAAGCAGTAGCGTACCAGTTTTTCGAAGATAGCACTCAATGCCAAATTAAAGAATTTATAATTAGAAAAAGAGCCTCCAAACCAGTCTGTAATTGTTTTGAAGATGCGGTATCGTTCGTTTATTTAAAGGATGGCAATATAATTTCTGGCATAAGCAATAAATTATATATGTTTGATAAAAAACGAGCCGCCAAAGGTTGGATTTTAATTGCCGACTTTAGCAATATTGAAGATTTTGACTTTTATAGAATTGCTATTAATCAACAAGAAACCCAAATGGCTTTGGTGGTGAATAGAAAAAAATAGTTTTTATTAAAAAAATGTATTATATTGCTTAAAAAATATCTATGATTAAAAAGCATATTTTATGTTTTGTTCTTTTTTACTTTTCAATTTTTTCTGGTTTTTCTAATCTTCTTCATACAGAAGAAGAACCTAAAAAAGAGCTTGGTTTACAAATAGGAATTGATGCCGTAGCAGGTCTATTTTTGCTTTCCAACTTAATAAGTGACGATAATATAGATGATATCAATTCCAATTATTTTTTGTTTGTCAAATATAAATTTCTGCGCCTTCAATTTGGAACGGACATTAATGGCTTTTTTCCGGAAGATCAGAACTTTAGTTTAGAACAATTACAATATAGTTATCGTGTAAGGTTAGGGGCAGTTTATACCAAAGCTTTAAATCCAAAATTCAATTTTTTCGTTGGGGGTGGTTTTATCTACAAAACATCTTACAGCGAGCAAAAAAGAAAATTTAATTTACAGTATGGTGAAGATATTATAAATAATACAAATATTGTACATCAATTCGGTCCTGATATTTATTGTGGTGTCGAATGGTTTTTAGCAAAAAATCTATCTTTAAGTACCGAAGCAAATTTTAGCTTTCTTTTTAGCAGGGATATTAGAAAAGAATTTTCCGAAATATTTCCAGATGATTTAGGAACAGAAATAACAAATAAAAGCTATGAAACACAATATGAAATACCTTTTCTAAATCTTTTGTTACGCTTCAAAATATAAATTATTATTAACTATAAAATTTTCAAGTATGAATTTCATCAAAAAAATAGCAAGTTTAAGTATTGTAATGCTTTTTATAATAGGTATTTACAGTTGTAGTAAAACACAATTGCCCAATACTTCAAAAGAAGCCTTATTAAATTTACCCGAAACACCTTACAACTATAGTGAAGAATTTGGTAGTCACTTTGGAGATGTGTTATCTGGTTCAAAAAATATAGATTTTGATGTGCAACACAATAAAAAAATTGAGCTGGGCAGGGTACTTTTTTATGATAAAAAACTATCTGTAAACAATACTACTTCCTGCGCTTCTTGTCATATTCAAGAAAATGCTTTTAGTGATAATGTCGCTTTAAGTAAAGGGTTTAGAGATGCAGAAACTTTCCGTAACTCTATCCCGTTATTTAATGATGCTTTCGATGATCGTTTTTTTTGGGATAATTCTGTTAGAAGTTTAGAAAGTCAGGTTTTACTACCTATTGGTAACCATATTGAAATGGGTATAGAAGACCACAATTATTTAATTGAAAAACTTTCACTTGTAGATTATTATAACAATATGTTTGTTGAAGCCTACAATAATACGAATATCAATACTTCTTATATACAAGATGCATTATCGAAATTTATAGCTTCAATTTTTTCTAAAGGCAGTAAGTACGACGAAGGTTATGAAAATAATTTTGCTGATTTTAGTGCTCAAGAGCGGTTGGGTTTAAGTCTATATTTTAAATCAGGTTGTAACGGCTGCCACAACTTAGAAGTTAACGAATCACTATTATCATTTTCTTTTAAAAGGACTGAATTGTTTAATAATAATGATTTTAGAAACGAATTAGGTTTATCAGGTAGCACTATTGCAAATATTGGCTTAGATTTAGAATATAGCGACGAAGGCGTCGGAAATGGAAGTTTTAAAACGCCTTCTATTCGTAATGTAGAATTAACTGCACCTTACATGCACGATGGCCGTTTTGAAACTTTAGAGGAAGTAATTGAACATTATAATGAAGAAATACAACCACATACAAGTTTAGATTGCCGCTTAACTGGTAATTGCAATTCTTACGAAGATGCCACACCAAACGCCAATACAAACGAACCAATTAAATTTGATTTTGATAAGGATGAACAAGAGGCTTTAGTAGCCTTTTTAAAAACCTTAACCGACAATGAGTTAATCAATTCACCTTTATATTCCGATCCGTTTAAATAATAGAATTGATTTCTTACAGTAATTTTAAAAGCACTAACATATACATAAAACGGTTAATACTTTTAATGAATATATGAATTTGTGATATTATTTAAAAAACAAATATTTTATTACTTTTTGGTTGCTTTAATTTTAACTGGCATCAGTTGCAATAAAATTGATGTACCCAATACATCAATAGAGGCAATACTTAATTTACCAGAAGAACCCTATGATTATAGTAAAGAAATAGGAGATATTTTTATAAATAATGACAGATTAAAATTTGATATACAGGGAAACCGTCAGATTGAATTAGGGAGAGTGCTATTTTATGATAAGCGATTATCAATAGACAATACAACTTCTTGTGCAACTTGTCATATACAAAAATACGCTTTTGCAGATAATGTACCATTAAGCAAAAATTTCAATAACAACTTTACAAATCGAAACACTCTGCCTGTTTTCAACTATTTTTGGAGACAGTCCAATTCGCTGTGGGAGGGCAATGGATATGGCATAAATTTATATAGTTATTACTATTATTCTCAATCTGATCCACTAAAAGAGCACGTTAGTATGGGTATTGATGATTTTGAATATTTAAAAAACAAACTTTTATTGATAGAATATTATAATGATCTGTTTGAAGAGGTATATGCTGAGAATATAACAGAGCGAAACATACTAAACTCGCGGAATTTATTTTTGAATTCACTTATTTCTTCTGAGAGCAAGTATGATGAAGCTTATGAAAAAAACTTTCAAAATTTTTCAGCTTTAGAAAAAAGAGGCTTAAAGTTATATTTTAAAGCAGGTTGCAACGGTTGCCATAATTTAGAGGTAGATCAGCAATTATTATTAAGCATTTTTGATGCCTCAGAATTGTTTAATGAATATGATAATAATAAAACATTAGGGCAAAAAGGTGAAAACTTTGCCAATAACGGTTTAGGTTTAGTTTACGATGATGAAGGTGCTGGCAATGGCAAATTTAGAATACCCAATTTAAGAAACATAACCTTGACTGCACCCTATATGCATGATGGCCGTTTTAATACTTTAGATGAAGTAATTGAACATTACGATACCAACATAAAACCGCACCCAAATTTAGATGACCGCTTAACTGGAATAGCCAATTTTTATGAAAAAGCCACACCTAATACAAACTATGGTGCGCCAATACGTTTTAATTTTAGTTTAGATGAAAAAGCTGCTTTAATTACATTTCTAAATACCTTAACTGACTCTACTTTAATTACGTCTCCATTATATTCCGATCCATTTATAGAATAATATCCAGCTAAGCAATTGCCCCATCAACCACAGGAGCAGAAATTGCCACCAATTCCATATCTATATTTTGCTTTTCCATATCAGCTTTGGTAACTTTTATCTGAATAATATCACCAATTTTAAAAACTGTATCGTTTAGCATACCAACTATACATTGTTTAGCTTCTTTATAAATGTACTTATCAAAAGGTAAAGTTTCAATTGGTATTAAGCCTTCGCATTTGTTTTCCATAATTTCTACAAACAAACCATAATGTTTCACACCAGAAATCATTCCTTCAAAAGTTTTACCTACCTTATCTAACATAAACTCTACTTGTTTATATTTAGTAGCTGCTCTTTCTGCTTTAACAGCTTTTATTTCTTGTGCAGAGCAATGCATCAAGGTTTTCTCTAAAGAGTCACCATTTGCGTTATAATCTTTATTTAAAACACGGGTTAACATTCTGTGTACCAACACATCTGGATAGCGGCGTATTGGCGAGGTAAAATGCGTATAATAATCAAATGCCAAACCGTAATGACCAATATTACTAATAGTATATTTTGCTTTTGACATTGAACGCACCGCCATATAACTTAATAAATGTTGTGCAGGTGTGCCATTTACTGTTTTCATAATTTTGTTCATAGAGTGCGCTACAGTTTTGGTAGAAGTTAAGTCTAACTCTAAATCAAAGGTAGCCGCATAATGGTTAAAGGTGATTAGTTTTTCCATGTCAGGCACATCGTGTATGCGGTAGGGAAATGGAATATTCTTTTTTATTTTCTTTTCTTTTTCAAAAATAGAAGTCGCCACCAAACGATTTGCCAATAGCATAAAATCTTCTACTAACAAATTGGAAGCCTTGCGCTGTTTTACGTAAATTGAAATAGGTTTGCCAGCTTTATCAAAGTTAAACTTTACTTCTTCGGTTTCAAATGATATTGATCCGTGTTTAAACCGTTTTGCTCTTAATTTTTCGGCTAAACTATTTAGTAATAACATTTCTTTGGCATAATCTCCTTCACCTGTTTCAATTACGCTTTGCGCTTCTTCGTAGGTAAACCTTCTATCGCTATAAATAACGGTGCGGCCAAACCATTTCTTACATACTTTGCCTGTAGCATCTAATTCAAAAACGGCGGCATAGCATAACTTAGTTTCATTTGGCCTAAGTGAACAGAGTTCGTTTGAAATTTTTTCTGGTAGCATTGGCAAAACCCTATCTACTAAATATACAGATGTTGCTCTTTTGCGTGCTTCTTCATCTAAAGCCGTTCCAGGTTGTACATAATGGCTTACATCTGCAATATGAATACCTACTTCATAATTACCATTGTCTAAGTATTTTACACTCAAAGCATCATCAAAATCTTTTGCATCTTTTGGGTCAATTGTAAAAGTGGTAACTTCTCTAAAGTCTCTACGCTTTTTTATTTCTTCATTGTTAATAGTAGTGTTCAATTTTTCAGTTTCTCTTAATACCGCTTTCGGGAAATTTAGTGAAAAGCCTTGAGCTACTAATATAGATTTCATTTCTACATCGTTTAAGCCAGGTTTACCTAATATTTCCACTACTTCGGCAGTTGGGCTTTTTTTGCGGGCTTCCCACTCTAACAATTTTACAATTACTTTATCTTTGTTGTTTGCATTTTTTGTTTTACTGGGTGGAATAAAAAAATCTACCTGTATGTTATTGTTATCAGGAATTACAAAGGCATACGATTTAGTTACATTTAAAACTCCAACAAATTCGGTTTGATGTCTTTTTATCACTTTCACAACCTTTCCTTCTTGCCTTTTTGATCGTTTTCTTGCCAAAAAGAGTTCTATTTCAACCGTATCACCATCTAAAGCTCGGTTAATATTGCCAGATTTTACAAAAATATCGGTAGTATGGCCTTCTGCTATTACATAAGCATCGCCTCCTTTATTCATATCTACAATGCCAACAATTGGTTGCCCTTTTGTAAGGGTAGATTGATTAAACTGTAACGCTCCACTTTTGTTTTTTAATATTTTACCTTGTTTCTCTAATTTGTTAATAGCGTAATATATCTGTTCCCGCAACATTTTCTTTTTTATAAAATGTTGCACAATTTTATTTTTGGAAATCCAAATATCTTTATTGCCAATTAGGTATACTAATACTTTTTCAAGTACCTCATTTGTACTGTAACCTTTTACTTTTTTTTTGCCTTTCTTTTTAGCCATATTGTAGTGGAGATATGTGTAAGTGCATCTCTTAGGCACTTCTATTTAATATTGTAAGTGAGTACTTTCATAAATACAATTAGTACATTTAAGTTCCGTAAAAACAGATTTTAACAGTTGTGTATTGATAAACAACGGTATGACTCTTTGATAAATAAATATCTAAAACTCGTGGTTATATCTTATAGTATAACTTCTTGGTGCATTTATTAAAGCTGGCCTTAAAGCGTATTCTTTATTTAAAATATTTTTACTAATAAAAGCTAAGCTCGACTTAGCGGTAAAGTTATATCTTATACGTGCGTCCCAAACAAAAGTACCACCATTGTGTTCTTCTCGAAAGGCTTTAACACCAGGTAATATCCAATTAAAAGATTCATCAATTGCCTCCATAAAGCTATAATATCTCATTGAAGTACCAATTGCTAATTTTTTAATTGTAGATTCTGCATCTAACTTAAAGGTATGTTGAAACCGATATTTTAAAATATTATAATCAGCAGAAGACAATTTTAACTGAAGGGTATCAAAATTTTTATGTTGTGGATTAATATATGTGTAACCCAATAATGCCCTGGTTGGTAAACCAAATAATTTACCTTGCCCAGCTAATGAAAAATCACCACCAATAATGCGTGTACTACCAATATTTATAGATTGAAAACCAACTTCCGCCGGGCCCTCTAATGCAACAGCAGAAGCATAATCCCAATCAGGATAGAGTATTCTTAATAATCCTTCTAAATCTGGTGAAGTTCCAAATGAAAATTCCATCATATCCTGATATTCATTAATAAAACCAGTTACATCAAAAAAGCCTTCCCACTCCGAAATTTTAAAGCCTTGTTTTACGCCTATTTCTGCCGACCAACCTGTTTCTGGTGCTAAATTTGGGTTTGGAAAAATACCAATATCGAAACCTCTTATTGAACCTAAATTGGTTTGAATATATTTTTCTGCAATGGTTGGAAAACGGTAAGCTTGCCCAAAAGAAGCTCTTATATAAGTTGCTTCGGCTGCTTGATAGTTAATACCTGCTCTAAAAACTGGCTCAGCATCTGGCGTTTTAACTATTGTTGGTGCTCCATTATTACTCAAAGTAAATTCATCAATAGCATTGCGTTCATAACGTGCTCCAACAGATATGTTTAAATTCTCCCACAACTCCTTATCTAATTGCACGTAAGCAGCAATGTTAGATGCGCTAATTAGGCTATCTCCTTTTGCTTCTATAATAAGAGGATCATTAAATAATTCTGATTTTGAATTTGCTAATGAACCAACTAAACCAGTAGTAATGGTAAAGTTAATATCATCAAAACGTTTTTGGGCTTGTAATTCGCTGTAATAAAAATCAGAAATAGTACTTTGCCCGGTATCGGTAATATTATTGTTTTTAAAAAACCTGTTTAACCATTTAAAACGCCAACCATTATTATTAAAATATTCAATATAAGGATCAACTGTTAACTTTAAACCATTATTATTTATGGGTGGTGTAGATCGCCAAAGTTGATATGTACCAACTGGGTTATAATTTGCTGAGGAATTATCGGGCTCAAAATCCCATATTAAAAAACTAACCGATGTGTTTCGCATAAAGTTGGCATTTATACCAAAGGTTAAGCCCTCAACGTTTGGTCTAAATCTCAAGTTTGCACTTACCCGGCCTCTTTTTGAGTGTTGATTTTGCCTAAAACCTTCACTCGAATAAAGATAAGAACCCAACACCAAATCTAAATGTTTAAACTTTTGCTTGTGCGACAAGGATATACCAGATTCAACCGGAAATCTGCCTTTCCACCAATTTTTCTGAATTCCTAAGCTATCGGTAATTTTATCAATTGCATTTTGAGTTAGTTCTGGTGAATTGCTAAAAGCCGTTAATACCTCATCGTTATAATTGTACTTTATGTCTTTTCCATCTTCGTCAAGATACTTGAAAATACCTGTATTATTATTTCTCGGGTTTTGCCACATTCCTGAAAACAAAGAAACTTTAGTTTCTGGCTCATCTGTTGGGTAACCGGTTCTTAAATTAATAATTCCATTCATAGCAGCAGAACCGTACAAAGCTGAAGCAGCACCTTTAATAATTTCTATTTGACTTACATTTTCAACTGGTAAAAAATCCCAATTCGGAAAGCCAGAATCTGCTGTTAAAACTGGCAAACCATCCATTAACAACATTACACGGCTGCCTGCACCGTAGCTATAACCGCTGCCGCCTCTTATGTTTGCTTGTCCATCCACTACATCAACACCTGGCACTCTTTCTATCGATTGAGATATTTCTGTATCGTTAGCACTACCAATAGTGGCAGGTTTTAGTACTGCCATAGAAACAGTTACTTTACTTAAAGGTTTTTCATATTTACCTTCCGAAATTACTACTGTTTCTAATAATGTTGAAGAAGTACCTAACTCCACATTTAAAGTAATTGATTCGCCAGCCCCTATATATTGAGTTATATCACGAGCTTCGTAACCCATAAAACTGAAATTAATTTTGTGGGTTCCTTCGGGCAACTCAATTTTAAAATTACCATCAAAATCGGTTTGAGCACCAATTAAATCATCTCCCACCTTGGTAGAAATATTTACAAATGGTAGTGGATCGCTATTTTTGGCATCTGTTACAAGACCCCTAATAATACCATTTTGCGAAAAAGCAGATAAGTATAAAAAAAATAAAAATAGTATAGCACATATTTGTTTTAGCATATTCATATTTACTGGTTTTTAAAGGATGTGTTAATAAATTTTCTCTTTTAAACTAATAAACTTATAGCAAATCTAATAAAATATATTAATTAAAAGTCACTAAAGTAAAATGTATATAATTGTTAAATTTTAAAAAAAATTTAGATTTACTAATTTAGCAAAATTGTTAAACTCATTCCAAAGAAAAACCAAAATTTTACTTTTTATTTGATACTTAAGAATGAATTTTAATTTTAGTACTCAAGTAGTAGGTATTAGTTCTTTATGACTATTGCTCATATAAAATATATAATTAAATACATTATTTATATTTTTGTTAAAATAGTTACAAACAAACTAAATACCTTTTACTTTTGTTATTAACTAAGTAAAACATATTTTTTTTAGATGAAGATCATTTTATTATCGTTGTTACTATTGCCCCTTCTGATGCAATCTCAAAATCGTGAAATTGAAAAAATAATAAACCGTATTGATTTTGAGGAAGATACTGTAAAAGCTGTTTTTGATTGGATAACTAATAATATTAGTTATGATGTAAGTTTATTGAAAAAAATAAAACTAAATGGTATTGAAAATGTTAAACTCAATCAAAATAAAGAATCACGAATAAGTAATGTTTTAAAAAATAAAAGAGGAGTATGTCAACATTACTCAGAACTTTTTGATGAAATTATGACACATTTAGGCTATCAATCTGTAGTTATTGCAGGTTATACCCGTAGCCCAATTACCCAAAAATTAAATTCTGTAGGCCATGCCTGGAATGCTGTAAAAACAGATAATAAATGGATTTTATTAGATGCTACTTGGGGAGCCGGTTATGTTACTAACAAAAATGTTTTTGAAAAAAGGTACAAATCCGAATATTATAATATGAACCCAACAGAGGCCATTTTTAGCCACATACCTTACGATCCGTTATGGCAATTGTTGGAGCAACAAGTTTCTTATACAAGTTTTGAAAAACAAACAATTGATAAGAAAAATTTAAGAACTATTACTAACTATAAGGAAATAGAAAAATATTTGCAACTAAATGAAATTGATCAAAAAAAAGAAGCTTTAAGCAGATCAAAAGAAATGGGAAAGCCCAATGCTTTAGTGCAGCGTTGGCAAGATATTAAAATACAAAATATAAACGTTGATTACCGCAATAGTATGGTTAAGGTTTATAATAATGCTGCTGAAATTATGCGTAATGCTACAACTAAGTTTAATGATTATGTGCACGCCAAAAACAATAAATTTCGCAGTTCTAAATGGACAAAAAAAACCACTAAAGCATATATGACTGCTTTATTAGAAGACGCCGAACGTGCAAATCAACAATTTTTAAGCATAAAAGATAATGACCCAACAATGAGTTCTGATTTAACAGCTACTCTAAAAAACTCAACATCTTTTGTCAAGTTAGTAAATAAAGAACTATATTTTATTGATAATCAATGGTCTAAAAGCAAGTAAAATAAGTTACTTTTAGCACATCGAAACAATAATAAAACATTTAAAAAACCAGTTGAATAATGGTCAATTTCCTGGTTTTGATGCTCAACGAAAAATGGCACCACCTACTCGAAATGCCATCCTTTCTGAAATAATTGAAAAATTCTCAAAAACTGCCAAAAAAGCAGCAGTACTTTGTTTGTTGTATCCTAAAAACAATCAGTTATACTTTGCATTAATAAAAAGAGTAAGTTATGAAGGTGTACATAGTAATCAAATTGGTTTTCCAGGTGGTAAGTTAGAAGCTGGGGAAAACTCATTACAAGCTGCAATACGCGAAACAGAAGAAGAAATTGGCGTAAAAATATCTGAAAGTTCCATTTTAGGACCAATAACAGAATTGTATATTCCGCCAAGCAATTTTATGGTTTATCCTTACATTGCTTACATTAATTTTTTACCATCATTTATATTAGATAAAAAAGAAGTTGCCTATTTGGTTGAAGTATCTTTGGCTGATTTGTTAAATGCAGACAACATAAAAACTAAAGAAATGAAGCTAAGCTATGGTACTTTTAATAATCCATATTTTAGCCTACAAAATGAAGTTGTTTGGGGAGCAACTGCAATGATTTTGAATGAATTTAGAGATATTTTAATGAAACAAAATCAATCAAAATGGATTTGAAAATTACATATTTTTAAATTTTTTTATTAAAGTCAAGGTTTATCTATATTGATAAATTTTATTTTTAACTATATACATAATTTTGGTTGAGATTTTTTTTAGACTACTGCTCTGTTTTTATCAATAAGATATTTCGTCAACACAAAACTTAGGTAAAAGATATTTATGTATTGAATTTTGCTAATAGAGCTGGCAAGGTTAGTAAAAAATTTGACATTAGAAGTTGACTTAGCAAAATTTATTGTTTATAAGACTCTTGCAAATATTCAAATAAATTTTTCACATCTTGAAAACTGTTTTTTAATTGGTGGCCATCCAAATATTGAATAAAACTCGGTGCATCTTTTAGCTTTCCGTATTTCTTTTTCTTTTTGATCTTACGCTTGATTTTATAGAAATATCTTGAAAGAATGGTGTTTAATTTATCATCAGGATGAACGATATTTTCAGGTTCTTTACTAAAAATTTCATCTTCAATTAATGAACCTCTACTTTCATTGATGTAATAATTTTCCATTGCTTTCAGAATAGATTCAGGTTGCGATAAAATCCAAGCTTCCATTTTTTGAATCATAAAAACACAACATCTGAATAGTTTTCTAAGTCAAAATTAGCTAACCGCTCTGCTCTTGTTTCTGCATTATCATCTAAATCAATTAATAGACAACAGTTTTTCTTTTCAGCCGATTGTTTGAAAATCTTACAAGCGTTCTTTTCACCGGCACCCATTTCAATAATGAGATTAAAAGTTGAAGGATCAACAATTTGAGTAAATAATTTGTAAAAGCTTTCTCTTAATTTTTCGCTGTTACTTACGGTTAAAACATCAACGTTAGCATGTGGTAAAACGCCTCCCTCAATTACAATTTTAACGTCTACCATCGTTTGCCGCCTAATTTACCCATTAGCCATAATTGACCTGGCAAAAGTTCGTCTTCCATATCTTCAAAATCACTTTCATCTTTTTGTATGACATCCGTTTCATTTGCTGAATTTTTTTCAAAAATTAAAATATCGGATAAATCAAAAGCATTTAGTAATAATGGAGAATGTGTGGCTATTATCATTTGAGTTTTTTTAGATGCGTGTTTAATACCTTCGCAAATAGTATTGATCATATCTGGATGTAAACCCATTTCTGGTTCGTCTAAACAAACCACAGTACCCCTTTCAGAGTTATATAAGATAGATAGTAGCAATAAAAATCGAAGTGTCCCATCAGAAATATGCTCTATTCCAACGGCTTTCCCTAATCCTTTTTCCCGAAGCACCAAGTACAATTTCGATCCCAAAATATCAAAACCAATATCTTTAAAATTTGGATTGACATTTTTTATTAGCTTTTCAATGGTTTCATATTCTAAAGAATGATAGTTTTTTATTTTATTTAAAAGTTGCGTTAAGTTTTTTCCATAGGGTTGTAACCTCCATTCAATACTATAATTTGAAGGTAGCCGTATCGAGCTATTAAAAGATGTGTCAAAGTAACTGTATACTCTAAATTCACTTAATCCTTCTAAAAAATGTTCAAGATACTCATCAGTTTTATTTATTGCAAGTTCATTTGGATTAACAGAATATATTTCGTGTTCATTACTTCTTACGTCCAGTATTTTTGCATTTCCATTTTTTGTTTCAAGTAGACTCAATTTTTCACCATTCTTATTTATCTTGTACAAATGTTCAGATAAATAGTAGTTTGTGTAACTAATCTTATTAATAGATATTTCGTATACAGAATCAAATACATTTTGATTGAAAACCAAAACTAACTTAATCTCATTCGATTGCTGACCATTAAAATTAGCCACCGAACCAAACCCACCCCACTCTTGCAAAAAAACCTTTTCAAAACCAATACCAGCAACACCTTCATACAATAACCTAATAGCCTTAATAAAATTAGATTTACCGCTGCCATTAATGCCCACCAACACATTCACTCCATCATTTAAATGAATGGTTGTTTTTTCTCTAAAAGAGAAGAAATTTTCTAAGCTTATTGATTTTAACATATTGTAATAATTATGGTAAAAATAAGCAATGTAAATACAAACATCACATCATACCAATAAAAAAAGCCTCGTAACCAAACAGTTACAAAGCTTTTAAGTGCCCCAGGAGGGGCTCGAACCCTCACGGGCATTTCTGCCCACAGGATTTTAAGTCCTGCGTGTCTACCAATTCCACCACCAGGGCAACAATTTGTTAAAAAAAAAGGGATGGACCAAAAAATGACAACCATCCCTTTTTTTACTTAGAGCGAAAGACGAGATTCGAACTCGCGACCCCAACCTTGGCAAGGTTGTGCTCTACCAGCTGAGCTACTTTCGCATTGTAAATGAACAAAAAAATTAGCCATTTTTGACTAATGGAATGCAAATATAAAACTTGTATTGGTATTAACAATACTTTATCGAAAAAAAATTAAAAAAATATTTTGGGAAGAAAATAAGGTAAATTTTGGAGCAAAATATAAGATGTCAACCTTACGTTAAAAGGGAATATTATCAAGATTTAGAGTTTATCAATAATTTTGTATTTTAGTCAATTGTTTATGTTCATCTTGTCACGCAATTCTATCTTTAAAGTAAATATACAATTGATTTTAAAAATATAGACTTTCCTCTATGCAAAAACAAAATGAGAAATTTCAAAATGAGAAAGTACCGCTCTAACCGATTTTTTTTCTTCAATATTTTGTAGAAGTTCATTAACTATAAGTTAAGAACTTTTCTTTTAACATACTCGTTTATTTTTCCAATACAATAAAAGCAGCATTAAAAGCTATTCAAGTTTTCTTAAAAAATACCACATTTCTATTTAGTTTTACATCAATTTTAAAATAAAAACTAAATTTAATATGATAATCATTAAAAAGATCACACCAGTAATTTTTCTATTATTGGTGAGCACTATGTATTTAAATGCGCAACTATATGTTAGTGGAGGCCTTGGTTATGGTGTACCTGCAACTCCAGAGCCTTTTGGTTTAAACTACGATTTTGCAGCACAGGATTTTACCAATTATTATGGTAATGCAGGCCAGGGTTTAAGGTTAAATGTAGCGGCGGGCTATATGTTTAATGATAATTTTGGTGTAGAATTAGGTGCTTACTATTTTACTTCGCCAGAAATATTAGTTCAAGATACTGTTAATGCCGATAAATTTTATCGTACCTACACAAAAGCCTGGCATTTACGCTTAACACCAGCTTTAGTTTTTATGGCTGGTAATGGTAAAGTAACTCCGTATGCAAAAGTTGGCTTATGCGTTCCGGTAGCAGGTCTTGCAAAAGCAAGGCGGGAAGCCAACGATCCTGGTTTAGTAAATCCTGCATTTAACATTTTTTTAAGTGAGGCCAACGAGTTTAAATTAAATGCAGAATTTGAAGGTCAGTTTAGCTTAGGTTTCGAATCGGTAGCTGGCGTAAAGTATAATCTTTCAGAAAAACTTAGTCTTTATGGAGAGGTTTTTATTACCGCTTTACGTATCAGGCGGGCTACATCAGAAGTAACTCAGGCAGTTGCTGTTTTCCCCGATGGATCTGAATTAGACATTCGCCCTATTTTAGCAATTGGTGGAGTTTATCAATATACCGATTTTTATGATGAAATAAACGTTAATGAGATTAATGAAGCAAAAGCAAATGCTATTGATGGAGAATTCCTACTTCCAAATGGTACAGCTTTACCTATAGATGATTACGGTAGCACTCCAGAAAAAGCTCACAAATTGTTAGCAAGCGACGGAGCTTACAATGCAATAGGTCTAAATATAGGTGTTCGGTTTAATTTTTAAATAAATATTTTATTTTAAAATTAGCCACTTCAACTTTCTAATATTTATTATATGATAGATTTACTAATAGTACTGTTTTACTTTACTGTTATAATGGTTGTTGCGCTTAAAGGCCGTGCTGTTGGTAATTCTGTTACTAGCGAAGAGTACTTTTTAAGCAACCGGAATTTGCGCTGGCCTTCAGTAGCATTTTCAACAATAGCTACCAATATACAAGGCTATCAATTTTTGGGTATGATGGGTTCGGCCTATTTGTATGGTTTAGCGCAGGCCAGTTTAGAAATAAATGCCGTGCAAGGTATTTTAATGGCCGTATTCATTTTTGTACCAATGTACCTTAGCGAAAAAATTATAACCATATCTCAGTTTATAAAAAAAAGATTAGGTAGCACAGTAGCCTTATTTTATTCTGGTGCTAATATTATAATGTTTGCCACTATTACTTTAGGTGCAGCCTTGTTTTGGGGCAGGTCAATCGGGTTATAATTTGAGTAGTTTTTCCAAAAAATTCATAGACCATCCTGCTTTTTTACGTTTTACTCTTTGAGATGTTTTGCCTGTTTTATTCAGTTTTATGATATTTAGTGCTATACG